>Ga0209536_100010109_pt1 | contig 13952 bp, 11 predicted proteins | sample DeeMarSeWOR28_12_FD_187461 | JGI IMG/M metagenome (GOLD analysis project Ga0209536, IMG submission 187461) | Marine sediment microbial communities from White Oak River estuary, North Carolina - WOR-2-8_12 (SPAdes) (version 2) | ecosystem: Environmental > Aquatic > Marine > Intertidal zone >...
TTTTTCATGAGATGCTTAGGCAAAATGTTGTAGCAGTGAATCCCGAGTTATCGGAAGTGCGAAAACCAGAAGAGCGTTTGCAAGAGCTGATGGAAGCCAAAGCAAAAGATAGGCTCGTTGATGCAACTCAACGCGTCATAAGCACGATTATGGAGCAAACAGACTTTTCTGTGGATAATTTAGGTGTGTTCGGCTCTATGCTCCACGGTTTTCACCACCCAGACTTTTCAGACATAGACATCATTGTTTATGGGAGAGAAGAAAACGTGAGAATGCGGGAAGTCCTGAAAGCATTATACGCTGATGGTTCTTCGGATTTTAGTAATGAGTTTTCCAACATCAGCGTTATGGAAGGCAAACGTTGGCTATACCAAAATCTCACGGTCAAAGAGTTCCTTTGGCACCAACATCGAAAGCAGATCTATGGTTTATTCAACGACACCAAGAGTGGTCGAGTCACAAAAACAGAGTTTGAACCGGTGAAAGCTTGGAGCGAAATCACCTCAGAATACAACTCTAGCGCTCGTATTATCCAAAAAGGCTGGGTGAAACTTAAAGCACGCATAGTAGATGACACTGACGCAGGTTTCATTCCTTCAGTGTATATTGTCCAACCTCTAGAAGTTGTGAGTGGTCCAAGAGAAGCAGTCGAAGTGGTTCGCGTGTTCTCCTACATGGAAGAGTTCAGGCTCCAAGCTCAACAAGACGAAATAGTCTTGATTGAGGGGAACTTGGAGGAAATGGTTTCACCTAATGGGAGTTTCCACCAAGTTGCATTAACTTATTGTTCACGCTATTACGAGCAAGTCCTTAAAGTGGATGGGCTATGTTAGGCCAATGCCATATAGTCTGATGGTTTATTTCCCAGAATAACCCGATAGTGCTCTTGGCCTTTTCTCTGATCCCTTGCAAGTTCCACTTTTCCCTGCGCAATCACTGCTTCACCTTTTTGAGCTTGTTTGCAGAATCTGCCTCGGAAAGACACAATTTCCGTTATTGGTTCTAATTTTACTCCTTCCGCAACAGTGACGTTTTCGATTTTGTAGGTACACGGTGTGAATAAGGCTTCGGAGTCATTAGTAATAATGGCAGATATTTTCGAATAACCACTGTTCTTATAATGGATATCGCCGTACTGTTTGGTTACTTGGTTCCAGTCTTTCACGAAACGTATGAAGTAGTCAGTGCCTTCATACATGCCTTGAAAAGCCTTGCGCCGTTCGACCTGAGCAAAATCTTCGAAGCTCATAATTGTATCTTTCGAACGGAAATCGAATAGCGTTTGTAACTCCTCAATAGTGTATTTCTTAAATTGGGACTCCTTGTTCTCTAGTAGGGCTTTCAACGCATCATACGCCTTTCGGCAGTTTTCCTCACCGTAAATAACAGGATCTACATCAGACTTCAAAGTGTATAATCCAACAAGAACTGAACCAGAAATTCCAATTGAACTCCAGGGAATACCTGAAGCTTCTTTCAACTCTTCTGCAAGATGTACCGCTTTCAGCTCCAATTGTCCCAAGTTTGTTGATATGCGTAATGATCTGAGTTTCTCAACCGGATCATAATGCTTCACAATCATTCCAGTTGGAACTTCGCACAGGGTCTCATCAAATATCGGATCATGCACTATTAAATTTGGCATGTTTTTCCTTAGAAAATTGAAGCGTTCATTGAAACTGTAAATCTTGCTGTATAGTTTTTCTTGGCCGTGGCGTTTACCTTGATGAGACGGGATGTACCTAGGAAAGGCTATGAGTCGGTTTGGCGGATGAATCAGGCCTTTGACGTCGAAAACCACGTGATTTTCTGTTTGAATTAATTCCCCTTCTCGAGCCTGCGTCAGAATCACCTATGTGTATTTTTGATTTTTTGCATAACGCTAATAAATCTTTTTTTGACCCTAACTTAAATCAGTGATGATCATTCCGATGTCTAATCGTAGGAAGGCAGAGTATATCTCCAAATGTTTGGAACTAGCAATGCTGCTTGAAGTTTCAGCTTTCAAGCCGGGAAATGTAACACCTACTGCAAGCTTTGAAGGCACAAGAATTGAACATTTCTTAGCTTCCGCTGTCGCTGTTCGCTCTAGATTTGAAATAGCTGCCCTTAGAGGAATAGCTGTGTCAGAGGGTAAGCTGAAGGTCAGAAATGTTAGAGTTGGCCAGATTATCAGGGAATGTATTTCCGACATTAACGCGTGGCAAAAGGGTGGGAATACACTGCTTGGCACTATTATATTATTTGTACCCATTGCTGTAGCTGCAGGTATGACTTCAGGTTGCGAGAACTTGGAGTTTGATTTTTCTAAGTTGAGGAAAAACTTGAGGTTAGTGGTTGAATCAACAACAGCCGAAGACTCTGTGAATCTTTATAAAGCTATAGACTTGGCGAAGCCCAGCGGTCTGGGGGGTGTTCCAAACTTCGATGTTACCGACCCCGGTTCTAAAAAAAGGCTTCTAGAGGATGATGTTCCGCTTATTGAGGTTTTCAAGATATCCGCCGGATACGATAACATCTGCTCAGAATGGGTCAACAACTATACCATAACTTTCGATTTGGCCTTTCCTTATTTGAAAACGCAGCTAGAACGCACTGATTTGGGTGTGGCTGTGGTTCAGACTTTCCTGAAAATCATGTCTGAACATCCGGATACCTTCATTGCCAGAAAAGCTAGCTTAGAAAGAGCACGCGAAATCTCGTTAGAAGCCAAAAAAATCTTGGATTTAGGCGGTCTAGAAACATTCGAGGGCAAGAAACGAATTGTCAAGTTAGATAGGGTTTTAAGAGCATCTGGGAACAGACTTAATCCGGGAACTACTGCAGACTTAACTGGGGCAGCTTTAGCTTTATGCGTTCTCGAAGGATATAGACCTTAAACTTTGCTTAGCTATTTTTTCCTTTTAGGTATTTTCTAACAAGAGCTAGAAGTTGCTCTCCTTCATTGGGGAATTCAATGAGGGGTATTCCAAGCTCAAGTTCAGATTTTTGTTTTCCAATTATACCTGTGACTGCAATTATGGGTTGTACCGTTTTCCCCAGAAGTTTCTTGAGGCTATGCTTATCTTTAGCGGTGACGATTTTCAGGATATCCTTTCTTTTTGCTACGAGATCCCGAAATCCCTCTACTATTATAATATCCAATTGTTCATTTCCAAGCAATTCTATAACTTCTTCCAGGTTATTTATTGTTCCTTTAGACTTCTTAATTACCACTGTTTCTTCCGGTGAAACAGCTGTAATTGCTTTCGCGCCAGCTGCAACATATCTCCAAGTGTTAGTGCCCTCTTTATCAATCTTGAATCCTTTGTGGCAAATGTGCTTTGCCGCTCCGATTCTGTAACCTTCACGAGCAAGATTTGCAACTAAATATTCAAGTGTAGTAGTTTTTCCTGAACCACTTTCTCCAACAGCCGCGATAATTGATACCGTGTGGTCACACTCTCCGTCTGAAAAAATTATTGAAATTGGTTCTAATAAACAGCGTGTACTATAGTTCCTATTAGGTTATCGTCGATTTCAGTTTTTTTGTAAATGGCTGATATGTGAAAGATCACCTTTTTGATTATTGACTATGGATTCGCACCAACTTTTGTTTGACCTTGCCCTTTCTGCCAAGAAAATCCCTTTATGCTTGTCGAAGCTTTTAGCTTCCAATTCGTAGACAATGGAGGCTTTAAGTAGTGAATCTTTCCATTTCCCTGCTTGTTCTGTAGTAATTTCTTGTTTTCTATGTAGTTTCGAATAGCCTAGAAGGCTTTTGCCTTCATTTTCGTGGCTGATTGCTGCCCAAAAATAGCATGCTTCTTTTTCTAGTTGGGTTGCGCACGATGAAAATGCTTCTGCGGCTTCTAAGAATTTTTCTTCATTGAAAAGAAATGATGCAGATTGGAGATTTTGCAGTTTTGGTATTGATAAATTGCCCAAGTTTATTCTGATACTGTTGTTGATTGGTCCTTGAGCTTGACGGGGCCGCAAATTAGCAAGATCATCTTGAGAGTTGATGTTCACAAAACTTTCGAAGTCAGGATCTAAGGCTCCTATTTCGCTAGCCGTAGAGATGAGAAAAACGTTTAAGGCCCCTCTTATTATGTCGTCGGAACGAGGTCGGTTCAAACTGCAAAGTGTTTTCGCAATTTCCAATGCTTCAGTTTTTTTGAGAACCATAGTCAGCGTTTCTAGTCGCCCATTTGGCCACATTGGAACGACGACACGTGCATTTTCTGCTGAATTAAACATGTGATCGATTATTTCTGGTTTAAAAAACGGCATATCAGAGGGCAAAGTGAAACAATAGTCTGCATTGGAAGCGATGAGTCCCGTCAGAATTCCCGCTATAGGTCCACCTAAAGGGCTACATGGTTCATCGATTAATAACCTAACGTTTTCTATTTTGCTTTTTTTGAGAATTTCAGTGTATTGCTTCTTTCTTTCTTCTGTGTTTACACATACAATGATATCTTCTACAACTTCTTTGACGTTTTCGACAACATGAGCTAACAGAGGCTTCCCTAAAAGCTTAACAAGAGCTTTGTCTTGCCAAACTTGATGGGTGTTCTGAAATCTTTCAGCTCTTCCTCCTGAAAGTATAATTGCAGCTCGCTTAGTCATTTCCTTTTGCCCTTATCATAACAATTTCTTAAGGTAAGTAATGGATTCTTTTCCAGTTAATTTGATTTGCCTTATTTTTTCTTCTTCTTAATGAAAACAGAACAACTGACTCTTTATACACTATAGATTATTAATAATCTATGCAGTTGAGAATGGAATAGGTGGTAGTTAAGGTGCGACAAATGAATATAATTAAGCTTAATCTTTCTACCGGGAAAGCTCAGGAAATTACTGATTATATTGCCGAAGAAAAGCCATTTTATCTTTTTGTTAACAAGGTTTTTTGGGCCACCATCCTTTGCTCACCAAATAATCTGAAAGAATTGGCGATTGGGCACTTCCTCTCTGAAGGAATACTCAAATCCATAGATGAAATAGAAGAAATTATTCTTAAGAAAGCTGAAAACACCTGTTACGTAAAACTAAACCCGAGGATTAATGTAAAAAACCGCGTTAAGATTTCAAGGCTGCATACACGTGTTATTCCTTCAGCATGTGGAAGCGGTGCACCTTATCAATTCACCGGCAAGATTCCTAAAGTCAGATCGAAAATAGAAATTAGAGCCCAGGTTATATTCGATAGTGTCAAACAGCTTAACTTCAAGGCTGAAGGTTTCAGACGAACTGGCGGTATGCATGTTGCCGCTTTATACAATGTTGATGGTCAATTAGTTGCTTTAGCTGAAGATGTTGGCAGACACAACGCTGTGGATAAGGTAATTGGGATTGCCGCTCAAGACAAAATCGATTTTCAAAAGTGTTTCTTGGCTCTGAGTGGGCGAATGTCAGGTGATGTAGCTTTTAAAGCAGCAAAAGTTGGTATACCTGTTATCGCCTCTTTGGCGGCAGCTCTATCTTCAGGTGTAGCTATGGCTGAATCTGCAAATTTGACTTTGGCTGGTTTTGTAAGGGGAAATCGTATTAACCTTTACACTTCCCCAGATAGAATATCATCATGAGTTTTGTTTTGCATCAACAAGCGTTTTCTTCTCTACCTGAATTACAGCAATTTAGTAAATGGCTTTCTTGGATTTTCCAATCATGTTGAGAAATGTTAGTTTTTACATTTTTTTGAAACTCACTCTTAAATATGACTCTTTCAATTTCCTATTGGTAAGGTCAGGCAACATGACGCAGCAAAAGTTGCATGTAACTTTATTAACAGGCCGAACAATTGAGCAGGGAGTAGGAAAAGAATACGGCAAATCTTCATCCGAATATTTTGAAGCATGTTCCATGGTTTACATGGACGCTGGCGACATGAAGAAATTGGGATTAAAGAACGGCGCCAATGTTTTGGTGACTACGCCAAACGGCTCAGTAGTTCTTAGAGCTTTTAAGCATCCTCGCGGGTCTATGCCTGGATTGATTTACATTCCTTATGGCCTTTGGTCGAACGCCATAGTTAGCTACGCCACAAGCAGCATAGGTATGCCCTCCTTCAAAGGGACGCCTGCAGAAGTTGAGGCTGCTCCTGACCAGTCTGTTTTAACCATGAAAGAGCTTCTTAAGAAAGAGTTTGGGAGGTAAAAACTTGTCAGTAATTAACGCAGTAACATGTCCGATTTGTGGGTGTTTGTGTGATGATATTGAGGTGACTGTTGTAGAGAATGAAGTTGTGAAGGTTAAGAATGGTTGTGCAGTCTGCGAAGCCAAGTATTTAGGATATAAAAGTAAACACAGAATTCGTCAACCCCTTATTAGAAAGGACGGTGAACTTGTTCCTACCTCTATGAAAGAGGCTGTACACAGAGCAGGTGAGATTCTTGCTAATGCGAAATATCCTATATTATACGGTTGGAGTTCCACTAACTCCGAAGCCCAACGTATAGGCGTAGAACTAGCTGAAGAAGTAGGTGGCGTCCTTGATAACACGGCAGTTGTTTGTCACGGGCCATCTCTTATGGGAACTCAGGAAGCGGGTATTCCAACATCTACGCTAGGGCAGATTCGACACCGCGCAGACTTGATTATTTATTGGGGTTGTGATCCGTGGAGTGCTCATCCCAGACATCTTGAAAGGTACACAAGCTTCACAGAAGGCAGATTTGAAGATAGCGAATGGAAATCTTACATCAATAAAGTAAAAGCTGCTGCGGGCAGGAAGAAGTTGTTAAGTGCTCAAAGAGTTGCCAAGAAAAAGCCAGAGGTTACTGTTGCGGAGTCAGAGGCTTTCAATAAGCCTCCAGAAACTTTGCAGAAGGAAGGACGCAAACTCATAGTAATCGATGTTAGAAAAAGCATGACCGCTGAGATGGCTGATTACTTCATTCAGGTTGAGCCCAACAAGGATTACGAGTTGATGCAGGCAATGAGAGCCATGGTCAAGGATGAAGACTTGGACATCGACCAAGTCGCTGGAGTTCCAATGGAATATCTCAAAGAAGTAGTTGATACACTTGTAAACTGCAAGTTTGGCGTAGTCTTCTTCGGTATGGGTCTAACCCAGTCTGCTGGCAAATTCCGAAACATCGAAGTAGCAATATCATTAATACGTGACCTGAACCTGCGGACAAAATTCGTGATCATGCCTATGAGAGGACATTTTAACGTCAGCGGTGCCAACATTGTTTTTGCGTGGCAAAGCGGCTACTCATTCGGGATTGATTTTTCCTTGGGTTATCCGCGTTATAATCCTGGTGAAACAACCTCTATGGATGTTCTCTTACGGGGTGAGTCAGATGCAGCCTTAGTTGTAGCCTCTGACCCTGTTGCAACTTTTCCAAAAAAGGCAGTCCAACATTTGGTTAAGCACCCCTTGATAGTTATTGATCCACATATGAACCCGACGGCAATGCTTGGTGATGTAGTTTTTCCATCAGCCTTTGTAGGAATAGAAGTTGAAGGTACCGCTTATCGGATGGATACCGTGCCATTACCTCTGAAAAAAGTTGTTGAGCCTCCAGAGGGTGTTATGTCCGACGAGGAAATTCTCAAGAAGATTCTTGAAGAAGTCAGAACTATTAAAGCCAAAAATACTAAGAATAGAATGGGTGGTGCGTAAATGGCTGAAATTCTTATCGAAAACGGTTTCGTGTTTGATCCTTTAAACGGTATTAATGGCGAAAGAATGGACATAGCAATAAAGAACGGCAAGATTGTTAGAAGTGTCAATACCCAAAAGGCGAAGAAGATTAACGCTGCTGGCTTAACTGTTATGCCTGGTGGCGTAGACGTTCACACTCATGTTGCTGGTCATGAAGTTAACACTGGTCGCATGATTAGACCTGAGGATCACGTTAAAGACGTTGTTAGAAAAACAGGTTTAACACGGTCAGGCGTTGGCTATTCAATCCCAACAACTTTTGTTACTGGTTATCGCTACTCTAAAATGGGTTATACTACGGTTATGAATCCGTCGATGGCGCCGTTGGGAGCTAAACATACTCACGAGGAATTGAACGATATACCTATGTTAGACAAAGCCACTTTTCCGCTTCTCGGTGATTGGTGGTTTGTTCTTGAAAACCTGCAGAAAGGTGACTTGGAGGGTTGCGCGCGGCATGTTGCGTGGATGATGGAAACTACTAAAGGTTATGCTATAAAAATTGTGAACCCGGGTGGTTTGGAATCTTGGGGTTTTGGGCGAAACGTTCATTCAATAGATGATGTTGTTCCTAACTTCGATATAACCCCCCGTGATATTATGTGTGGTCTGGCAAAAGTAAACAAGATGTTGAATTTGCCTCACACGATTCATCTTCATACTAACAACCTTGGGATTCCTGGCAACTATGTTACAACTTTGGAAACCATGAAGGCTTTGGAAAGTGTAGCAACCGATGGTAAACCGGTGGCTCACATAACTCATGTTCAGTTCAGCAGTTTTGCTGGTGACAACTGGGGTAATCTTAGGTCTGGTGCGGAGGAGATTTCCAAGTACATCAACAATCATAGCCACATGACGCTTGATATGGGTCAAATAATATTTTCTGACACCACAACGATGACGGCTGATGGGCCATTTGAGTTTACACTTTATCAGCTTAGCGGACGTAAATGGGTTAACAGTGATGTAGAAACCGAAACAAGCGGTGGCATAATTCCGATGCATTATAAACGCAAGAGTGCAGTTAACGCTACACAGTGGTCCATTGGTCTTGAACTCGCATTACTAATCAAAGACCCTTGGAAAATATTTATGACTACCGACCATCCAAATGCGGGGCCTTTTTTCGAATATCCAAAAATCCTCGCATGGCTTACTAGCAAGAAAGCCCGTTTGGCAACGTTGGCCAAGTGTCATAAGAAAGCGCAGAAGAAAAGCTTGCTTCCTTCGATAAATCGTGAACTGAGCCTTTATGAACTAGCTGTAGTTACCCGAGCCGGACAGGCAAAAGCTTTGGGCCTCAAAGGTAAAGGTCATTTGGGTGTAGGGGCAGATGCAGATGTAGCTATATACAACATCAATCCCGAAACACTTGATATCGCGAAGAAGTACAAGACTGCTCGAAAAGCTTTCGGTAGTGCTGTCTACACAATCAAAGATGGTCAAGTCGTGGTAAAGGATGGTGAAATTGTGCAGACCGTTGATGGCAGAACCATGTGGCTTGATATAGAAACTGCTGAAGAGATTGAAATAGGTGAGGAAATGAAGCGGAAATTCAAACAGTATTGGACGGTTGAATATGAAAACTATCCAGTGTTTGATCACTATGTTAAGGTTCCTGAAGCAATAACTGTTAAGGCGAGCGTATAGAATGATAGTGCTGACTCCTCTTGGAAAGTTTCGGTTTCCAGTTCATGCTGAATGCATTAATCCTGACGTTTTCAAAGAAAAATCTGTAGCTGAAATTGCTTCCCTGAGTGTTTGGGAAGGAAACAGGAAGAAGAAACTCGGTGATCTATTCAAGATTGAAGAAGTCTCTGATGAAACACTTGGTATTACAATAAACGGTGATGTAAGTAAAGTGCGGCGAGTGGGTCAAGGTATGAAGGCAGGTGAAATCGTAATCAACGGCAACGCAGGGATGCATCTTGGTGAGAAAATGGCAGGTGGTAAAATAACTGTTAATGGTAACGCAGGGGGATGGACAGGTAGTTCAATGAAGAAGGGACTGATTGAAATTCATGGTGATGCTAGTGATTACTTGGCTTCGCCGTATCGGGGAAGCACTGATGGAATGAAAGGTGGCAGAATTGTTGTTGACGGGAATGTTGGCAGTGATTCAGGTTGTTATCTGCGTGGAGGAGTAATAATTGTTAGGGGCAAGGCTGGGCCATTCTTGGGTTTTCATATAAGCAAGGGTGTAATTTACGTGGAGAAAAGTGCTGGAAACAGGCTAGGGGCTTCTATGACTGGTGGCAAGATAGTGGTTTCAGGTGCTATAGATGAACTCATGCCTACTTTTACAATTGCCGGCGTCAAAGCTAAAGTTAAGATTGATGAGACTTTTAAAGCGCAAGGTCCTTTCTACGTTTTTCTTGGTGACTTAGCTGAAAAAGGAAATGGTAAACTCTTTGTCTCAAAGAACAGTAATTCACACTTAAAGCAATATGAGAAATTCCTTTAGTCGAACAGATCATATAGATCATGTGAAACTTTGTTTTAGTTCTCAGATTTTCTTCATTACAAAGATGTTTCCCTGGATATCACGAGCTCCAATACCGATTGTTACATTTGCGGGGACAATAGTTTTTGAGGGAAAGAGTGATTGCAAAGTGAAAGCTCCCGAGTCACACGCTAATACTATTAGCATATCCGCTTCGTATTTTGGTTTCTTAACAGCATCAATATTGCAGGCCATTGGAGCCAATTCAGTGTCTACTACATTATAGCCATCTTTCTTTAATCTCTCTGACAGCTCTTCCATTTTTGCTCTTCCTCCTGTTTCACAAACTCTAGCACACATATTACAGGATACAATCCCAATTTTCTTCCACTTCTTGAGCATGCCTTTGACAACCCCGTAAGGTTTGGCATTAGTTACAATCATGATTAGTCCTCTTATTCCAAATAATGCGCTTCTTTGTTTAAAGTTTTTGCACAATATGGATTCTAAGTGAATTCTAAAAGCATTTATTGGTTGGAGTTTTTTAGGTGTGTATTGTATTTCCAACTATGTTTCTCTGAATATTGACATTGTCGGAAATACTTCGATTCCATTTTTGTCTATTGAATATGGTACTAGGTTTGGGTTTGTGCCAGCGCCTCTCATTTTTTCAATTTGCAAGGCTCGTATTGTTGCTCCCCCTCGAAATATTGTTTGCATCATGATTACTCCATGAGCGAGAAATTCTTCATCCATCAGGTTTCTTTCGAGGCCTAGGTAATTCAACTCTGTGGTAACGATGGTGGTGACGTTTATGTCTGATAGAGATTCGATTAAATCAACTCCTGCCGTTCTACGTTCTATAGGATCTGTGAATCTATAAAAAAGCGAGGCAAGTGTATCTATTACAACTCGTTTTGCGCCGATTTGTTGAATTTTTTCTTGAAGTTCTTCCACTAGCCTGTCAATCTGTAATTCCTTTCCTCGCAGAATGCTTGTTTCCGTCATCATTCTTTCTTTCAGAATGGCGATTCTTGATAATCTAGTTGCGTCAATAAAATGAAATTTTCCTTCTTCCTCAGCTTTCTTGAAGTCCCAACCGAATTTCAACATTTCTTCATAAAAGTGTTCCTTGCTTTCGTCTAGACTCACAAAGACTGCATTTTCATCATATTGCGTGATTCCTTTGTACAAGAATTGAGTTGCAAAAATTGTTTTTCCAGTGCCTGGTCCCCCTAGTAATAGAATAACTCTTTTTTTTGGAAAACCGCCACTTATCATCTCATCTAGCCCTTCAATTCCAGTTTGTACCCTTTCTGACAACTCAAATCACCTTTTAACATGTTAGTTTTTTAGTAAATATTTAAAACTTGCGCAGGAAGCGTTTTCCACGTTCAGATAAATGTATTGTTGCCAAATAGATTTCCCAGCTGTCTTGATTTGTAATTTAGCCAGAATTCTATGCTGAACTCTTGCAGTTCTATAAGTCATGACCTGTTGTTGCTTACCCTCTCTGCTTTATTCTTCTGTTGAGTTTTGGGAATACAAAGTGATTAGTGAAGTTTAGCGTTTTTCAGATTTCAGCAAGGTATTATAAACATTTTCAGAGAATATATCTGGCACGTTCAATACTGTTCATTGTGTTTAAAGAAAGGAGGTGCTTCAATGGATGTATGCCAAGAGGAAACTGAATACAAATGGTTTGAAGCAGCGAGGTTCTATGAGCAAGAACTGAAGTCTGAATCTCCTTCTGGAATTGTGGCTGCTGAATCTTGGCAAAAAATTGGTTTCTGTTATAACTTAGCTTCTCGTCAGGCTAAGGATACTGAAGAGTTTGCATCCTTGAGACGCCTTGGTATTAGAGCTTACGAAAGGGCAGCAGAATTCTATAAAGAAAATATGACGGAACATGGGGGCAAACGTGAATATTGCTTTGCCATTGCTGAGTATCTGCGCTCTTGGTTGGCTGCTGATTCTTTGGAGAAAATTAAGATTTTAGACAAGTGTCGAAAAATTGTAAAAAAGGCTATGGTAGGTTTTAAAACTGCGAAAAACGACTTGTATTATGGGAAGACTGCCAACTTATTGTTGAAGGTACTCTATGAACGCATGTCGATTGCCTCCACGGGGGTCGAGAAGAATAAGATTTGTAAAGAAGGAATGAATATTGCAAATGAAGCAATTTCCGTTTTGTCTAAGCTTGACAGCAAAGATGAGCTTCTTTTGGCGTTTTCTTTGGCTAGCATTCAGTATTGGTATGCAGCGAATATTGAGGAGGATGAAAAAAACAGAAAGAATTTGGCAGATAAATCGCTAAGTTATGCTGACAGGGCAGTTTCTTTGTCGGCTGATGTTGAAAACCCTTATTTGCAGGCTATGTCGAGTTGGGCAGGAGTTTATTCTTATCTTTACTTCAAGGATGACATTGAAATTTCGATGCAGTATGCTAAGCAACTGTCAGAACATGCGTTAACGGTAAAGGACAACTATCTACTGGGTATTGGGTCGTTTCTTCTTAGTTACGTTACTGATTGGAAAGTTCAATGTGAAGAGAATCCTGACAAGAAGAAGGAGCTTTATAATGAAATCCTTAAGTATGCAACTGACAGCATACGTAAACTAAGTTTGGTTTTTCAAGATTCGCTTATTGCCGAATGTTATACTTCCTACATAGCTCAGATCTATTGTGATCTGGCATCCGATTTTTCGGTGAGTTTGTCGGAGAAACTCGTTTATTCGAAGAAAGCTTTAGCTTCGGGAAAAGTCGGTCTGGAGTATGCGGTGCGTTCAGGGACTCCGGAATCAATGCTTACCTCCTTGCACATTTTGAGCAAAGTGTATTATTATTTATCTAATATTGAACCCAGAAAAGCTAGTAAACCTGATTTGCTAAGTGAAGCCTTGAAATATAGGACTGAGTACCTTAAAACTGCTGAAAACACTTTTCCTGCAAACACTTGGATATCGGGAGTGAGCAAACTCTATGCTGGGCAGATAAAGCGAGACCAGTCTAGAATTGAGCAAGCAGAAAAAGCCAAAATTGCCAGTTTTAAAGATGCAATTTCGAGTATGGAAGATGGTGTATCCTCCTGCAAAAAATGGATTGCGACCTGTGATGTTCCATCATCCATTGCGACTGTAGCTGGATTTGAAGACATTCTGGGTGGAACTCTCAACGAGACTTACATTTTAACCGATAATAATGAACATCTGACTAGAGCTAACGAGGTTTACAGCGACGCTGCAGACGACTTCAAAAAGGTTGACTTGCCAAGCCGAGTTGCGGAGTCTTACTGGAAGATTGCTAGGAATCTGGATAGTTTGACTAGTTATGACTTGGCAGCAAAGAATTTTGAAAATGCTTTTGCGGCTTATAAAGCGGCAGCCCAAAAAGTGAAGCAATTCAACGATTTCTACTTTGATTATGCATCCTACATGAAGGCGTGGAGCGAAATTGAATTAGCCAAATGTGCCCATAATGACGACAACTTTGAGGATGCTGCACAACATTACGAAAAGGCTTCTCAATTATTGAGAAAATCAAAATCTTGGTTATACTTATCATTGAACTTCTATGCTTGGTCACTCTTGGAGCAGGCAGAGGACTTGAGCAGAAAAGAAAACAGTGTGGAAGCAATTGAGAAATTTGAAAAAGCTATCAAATCCTTGAATGAATCCAAGAGACTTCTTAAAGAGAACCTTGATGATGTTGATAGGACAGATGAACGTAACTTGGTGACGAGGCTCCTTCAAGTCTCGGATATGCGAAGCGAGTATAGCCATGGAAGAATTGCCGTAGAGGAAGCCAAGATTCTTGACAAGAAAGGAGACCATGTTGAAAGTTCAAAT
>Ga0209536_100010110_pt1 | contig 13951 bp, 13 predicted proteins | sample DeeMarSeWOR28_12_FD_187461 | JGI IMG/M metagenome (GOLD analysis project Ga0209536, IMG submission 187461) | Marine sediment microbial communities from White Oak River estuary, North Carolina - WOR-2-8_12 (SPAdes) (version 2) | ecosystem: Environmental > Aquatic > Marine > Intertidal zone >...
ACAGGCAGGACCAGGAGAGGGGTTTCCTGCGGAAATATGCGGCGCAATTTAACCAGATCCTTTTCAGTGGTTATCAATCCATGGGCACCAGATTTTTTCGCACTCTGAAGAAGCGATCCGATGTTGTCTGCTGAATACACATGATGGTCTTCATACGCCTGGAATCCCGCAAGTTTTATTCCGGCTTTTTCCAGTGTCATCTTGAATGATTCAGGCCCGGAGATGCCGCAGAATCCATACAACGGTATTTTGCAGGCATCCGCATGTGATATGGTGTCACTATTTCCTTTAAATATTCTGAGCAGCATCTTTTCAGGCTCATAGACACTGCTGAATATAGGTTTTTCCGGGTATAGTCCTTTCAGCAAACGGATAAGCCCTTGTAGATTGTTGTCCGGTGTTCCGTTGAGGCCACTGATAATAAAGGCATCAGCCCGCATTAAGGCTGAAAGCGGTTCTCGCAGTTCTCCTCCTGGCAGTACGCGGCCGTTGCCCAAAAGTTTCTGGCTGCTGAAAAGTACCAGGTCCAAATTCCTTTTTAATGCCATATGCTGAAAGCCGTCATCAAGGATAAGAACATCTGCCCCCAGGGAATCTATGGCAAAGCGGCCCGTGGTGTAACGTTTTTTACCCGTAATTACCGGTATGCCCGGAAGTTTCTCTGCAAGAAGGCGAGGTTCATCGCCTGCTTCTGCAGCATCCAGTAGGATGTTTGTTGTATTTGATACAATGTTCACCGGACCTCCGGCTGAACCTTTGTAGCCGCGGCTCAGTATGGCGGGTTTTCTGTTGTGCTGCAGGAGGAGTCGTGCAATGTAATGTACAAGGGGTGTTTTGCCGGTGCCTCCCAGTAGAAGATTGCCGACACTGATTACCGGTGTTTCAAGCCTGTGCTCTTTTAAAATTCCTTTCTGGTATAAATTGCTGCGGAAGGCCATGAGAAAGCTATACAGAGGAGAGAGTGGTCTGCCAAAAAAGAAGAGACGCTCGAGTCTGGTGTCTTTATTTTCTGTCATGGTCTGTGTATAACATTCAGCATTTATTTGCAGCTATCAGCTATGAAGTTAATTCCTGGCTCTGGGTGCCAGCAACTGGGTCGTCGGTTCTAGTTTTTCTCCCAGTATCCAGAATCAAGTTGCCAGAACCTTGAACTCTGTAAACTTTTTAATCCGTTGACCCGTCTTATACTCCAAAACGTACTCTTCGCAAAAGTAATCATTTTCAACTCTAAGGTGAACCTGATACTCAATAAGATAAAAAATCCTTGACTGGACATTTACCGCGTAAAACATGATATTTATATTAATTGCAAATCAAGGAGCTTAAAAATAGAAGGTAGTGCATCATATCCCCAGCCGATCGTCTGATATGCGGTTGATGTTACAGCAGGATGAAAACTGAAGATAATAAAAGCATGTCCTTAAAAGTGACGGCGCTGGTTGAAAAAGCCCGGGGAGGTAACCGCGTAAGCTTTCAGGAGCTGGTGAACATTTTCCAGGAAGACATCTACCGCCTGGCCTATTACAGGACTTTTTCGCAGATGGATGCTGAAGATCTGACCCAGGATGTATTTGAACAGGCCTACAGAAAAATGGACAGCTTGAATGATTCGCAACGTTTTCGAGCCTGGCTATACACTATAGCGGTTAACCGGTGCAATGATTTTCTCAGGAAGAGAAAATATCTGGCGCTGCTGCAGATACGTTCCGCACAGGAACAGGATGATGTCCCCAGGGACCCGGACACGAACAATAACTCCGATGATCGAATTGACAAAAAAAGATTTTGGAAACAGGTAAAGGCTGTGCTGTATAAACTTTCGGTCATGGAGCGAGAGGTTTTTACCCTCCGTTTTATGGACCACCGCAATATCAGTGAAATTGCCGCCATACTGGACAAGAATGAAAGCACTATAAAAACGCATCTTTACCGGGCCCTAAATAAGATGAGAGAACATTCTGATTTTTTTGAAGAATACAGGGAGTCCATATCATGAAAGAAAACAATCATAACCACCTGCCGGAAGGGCAGATCCTCAGGGCAGTTATTGATGAGCAAGATCTTTCCGGAAAAGAGCAGCAGCATCTCCGGGAATGTTCGGCCTGTAAAAGAAAAGTTGCACGGATCAAGGACGGGCTGCAGGCGTTCGGAAAGAAGGCCGGGCAGGCTGTCCCACCACTTGTGCGCCCAGTAAGACTGCCGAGCGAAAAGCCAGCCAGAATCAGCCATAATGCTGGTTGGCTTCCTTTTTTCGGAGCAGCTGCCACAGCCGGCCTGCTTGTTTTCTTCTATTTCATGAGTATGGAAGCCATGCCCCCCTCCGGTTTGATCCCTATGCAGAGCCAGGAAAATTTACTGGAGGATGAATCGCTGATGCGTCAAATCTCAGAGATGGTGGAAAACCCTCTTTCTGAAGAAATATATGAGATATCCGGAGAGAATGGAGTCGATTTTGATGAGGATTTTCTGCAGTTTGTAGTGCCTGAAATTCAAGATGATTTTCAATCTGAAATATTTATCCAAGGAGGAATAAAGAGATGTTAAGAAAAAATGCATGGATCGGGTTGTTGTTTTTTGTTGTTTTCCTGCCGTCAACCCTTTTGGCCCAGGAGGTGATGCATGGCAAATGGTGGCGCGACAAATCCATAATACGGGAGCTGGATCTGACTGACAGCGAGGAGAAAATACTGGAAGAAAAATATGTCGAAAGCCGCCGTAAAATGATTGATCTTAAAAATGAAATTGAGAAGCTGCGGTTTGAATTGGATTTACTTCTTGGTGCAAAGGACGTGAACAAACAGGAGATCATGGAGCGGTACAACAGCCTGGAGCAGGCCAGGGCGAATTTGTCGAAAGTGCGCTTTGAAATGCTCATGGATGTAAGAGAAACCATAGGAGTTGAGCGCTTTCAGGACTTAAAATTTATGCACCGTGATCGGGATAGACGCAACAGGGACAGATATGAGACAAAAAGGTTCCGGCGAGACAAGTATTACCCCCGGGAAAGAGACTGAAGTGGTGTTCATCAAATGAGAGACGACCTAATATTTTGTTTCAATGAGAAAGTCGATGATCTCAAGATGCCGTTGTGATACACCGCGGTGTTGCAGGACCAGTGCCTGGGCTTTTTCTCCCATCTGTTTTCTGAGCGGTGTGTCCACAAGCAGTTGCTTTAATATTTCAAAAATTTCGTCTTCGTCATGACAGACAATTGCAGCACTGTTTGTCAGCAGGTCTGCTGAAATTTCTGTAAAGTCATCCATATAAGGTCCGAAGAGAACCGGCTTGCCAAAAGCTGCAGGTTCCAGTGGATTATGCCCCCCGTCGGGAACCAGGCTGCCACCTATAAAAGCAATATCACAGAAACTGTACATGCGCGAGAGTTCACCCATTGTATCAAGGATAAGCAAGGGAGCGCCGGGAAATTCTTCATCCTGAAGGGGAGCCGTTCTCTGCCGGACAATTAAACCGAGGCTGTCGGCAATTTCCTTTATTTCGCGGCCTCTTTCAATCTTTCGGGGTGCCACAACGAGAAAAAGGTCAGGAAAAAGCAGGGATAAACGTTTGTAGGCGGACAGGAGGGCAACCTCTTCACCGGCATGTGTAGAACCGGCTATCCAGACAATCTTTTCAGGTGATATCCCGAATTGTTTACGATAGAATGAGGTGGGGCGCTGGTCCTGTTCCCAGCCCACAGTGTCAGGAAGCACTGCGTCATATTTCAAATTCCCCAAAGCTTTTACCCTGTCGGCATCGACACCGAGACCTATCATCTTGTCCGTATCTGCAGCTGTCTGCATTGAAATGAACTTGAAGATTTTAAACATGGGCAGAAAAATGAAACGGAACCGTTTATAGCGTGCAAAAGAACTCTGGGAAATACGGCCGTTGACCAGGATCGCCGGTATCTTTTGCTTTTCAAGAATATGGATAAAGTTCGGCCAGAAATCAGTCTCGACCAGGATGAAAAGATCTGCCCCGATGCAGTTAATGAATTTCCGGGCGATGTAGTACAGATCAAGGGGGAATGGGATAAAAAGGTCAACCTCCCTGGTCATAATCTGCCTGGATAGCTCTTCCCCGGTTTTGGTTGAGGCTGAGAAAATGATGGTCATGTCCGGGTAAGCAGATCGTAATTCCCTTAGCAGCGGCTGTGCTGAAAGAACTTCGCCGACGGAAAGGGCATGAAGCCAGATCTTCTTTCTGTTCGCAGGGATTTTTGGGGAGAGATCCTCAATGCCATAACCCAGTCTCAATAGAATTCTGCGACCGTATTTGGGGGAAAGGATTGCTTTGACTAAAAGCAGTGGAGATAATAATATCAGGCCTATGACCTGAAAAATATTGTAAATAATTATACTCATGAATAAGTATACCCGATATTCGTTCTTGCATCTGACCGTTTCAAAAAAGGATCGATACAGAGATTGCCTTAATAGCATGTTTCCAGATTAAATTACACATTTAACCACTTACTTAAACAATTACAATGAACTTGCTACTTTTTGAAACAAACGAGATCAGACCTGACAGCACAGTTTGCCTCAAAGATAGGCGCAGCGAGCATATTATAAAAGTCCTTGGCAGCAGACCCGGGGACACTATCAGGGCAGGAGTGATAAACGGACCAATCGGCAGCGGCGAGATACTTGCAATCCGCGGCAAGGGCAAAAATGCTGAAGTAGTTTTACGTTTCTCGCCCCAGGATAATAATCCTGAGTGTCAGGCTGTTGATCTTATCCTGGGACTGGTAAGACCCATTATGCTCAAAAGAGTGCTGGCCCAGGTTGCCTCACTTGGCGTTGGCAGGATATTTCTGATCAATGGCAACCGGGTTGAAAAAAGTTTTTTTAATGCCTCTCTTCTTAAAAATGAACAGTATCGCTCCTTTCTGGTTCAGGGGTTGGAGCAGGCGAAAGGTACACGTTTGCCGAAAGTTACCATACATAAACGTTTCAGGCCATTTATCGAGGATTATATCCCTAAAATTGCCGGTGACTATCATAGGATGCTTGTTGCCCATCCTGATGGCATTATGAACCTGAAGCAGGCGGCAGGAAAAAACATTTCAGGAAGAACACTTTTAGCAGTCGGGCCTGAGGGTGGCTGGGTTGACTTTGAGATAAAGAAGTTTGTTGAGCACTCTTTTGTGCCAATAAGCCTGGGCACACGGATTTTGCGAACGGATACGGCTGTTGTGGCTCTGCTGGCGCAGTTGATGCTTTTACAGGGAGAATAAACATGAGGAAATTTATAAGTTGTCATATCCTCCGTACCGTAACTTTTTAAGTGGAATATTTCTTGCAATAGTTTTGGGTTTATTAACTCAAAATCTGACTCAACATATATCATAGGATTAGTTAATTTTGGGTGATAGAAAAAGATGGTCACTTATACTGATAGGCTTAAATGCATTATTTATACATCCTCTATTACCTTTTTTATTTTTGACTGCACTATAGATGCTATTTCACCTAATGATTCATTTTTAACCGCTTGCATTGAAGCAATTGGATCAATAGCTGCTATTTCAACTGATCCATCCTGTCTTTCTTGGACAATAACATTACAAGGCAACATTGTTCCAATTTTGTCTTCAGTTTGAAGAGCTTTATATGCATATAGGGGATTACATGCTCCAAGTATCCGATATTTCCTGAAATCAACATTTAATTTCTTTTTTAATGCCTCCTGAACATTTATCTCAGTAAGAACACCAAAACCCTCTTTTTTGAGTTCTTCTGTTACCTTGGCAATGGCATCGTCAAAAGACATATTTACGATCTTGTTAAAATAGTAGGGCATTTTTCACCTCCATATAAATTCAATTCAAGGTAATTATACTCAAAGTTGATTTTTAAATGTTCTGTAGATTTTGAATAATTAAAATTTTTCTTAATTTCAAGATAGTTACTTGCCAAAAATCTTGAATCTAATGTTGATAATTGCCAGTTCAAATGTCCAGCGGTAATAAAAAGCCCCTCCGGTTGGAGGGGCTTTAAAATGTTTACTTATTATATAAATTTCAGAAGTTATCCACTTTGATAAAATCAGCAGCCTTATCCTGCTTGACCTTTAAAACTGCCTGGAGTGGTTAATAATCCTCCACTGTTCTTCATAAGTTCTAGAAGACATTTTTTTGATCAGGCAAGTTCGAAACGGTCTAGGTTCATGACCTTGCTCCACGCCGCTACAAAGTCGTTCAGGAACTTCGCCTGGGAGTCCTCACAACCATAGACTTCTGCCACGGCCCGGAGCTGGGAGTTTGAACCGAAGATGAGGTCGACACGGGTGCCGGTCCACTTTAGTTCGCCGCTCCCGCGATCACGTCCCTCGAACAGGTCTTCGTTTTCTGAGGCTGCCTTCCACAACGTGCTCATGTCGAGCAGATTCACGAAGAAGTCATTGGTGAGTGACTCTTGCCGCTTGGTGAAAACGCCGTGCCGGGAACCTCCGAAGTTGGCATTCAGGACGCGCATGCCGCCAACGAGAACCGTCATTTCAGGCGCAGTCAGGGTCAGAAGTTGCGCCCGATCAACCAGCAGCTCCTCAGCTGTAACGGCGTATTTGTTTTTCTGGTAGTTGCGGAATCCGTCTGCTTTCGGTTCGAGTACTCCGAATGATTTTACGTCGGTTTGCTCCTGCGATGCATCCGTGCGTCCCGGTGCGAAGGGAACTGTCACATCGTGGCCAGCATTTTTTGCAGCCTGCTCGACACCTGCGCAGCCGCCCAGGACTATCAGGTCAGCAAGCGAAACTTTTTTTCCGCCTGACTGCGCCCCGTTGAACTCCTGCTGGATTCCCTCCAGAGTCTGCAGCACAGTGTCAAGTTGCTCAGGCTGATTCACTTCCCAATCCTTCTGCGGCGCAAGACGGATCCGAGCCCCATTCGCTCCGCCCCGCTTGTCGGAGCCGCGAAACGTCGACGCCGAGGCCCAGGCTGTTGAGACCAGTTGGGAGACAGAGAGCCCCGAGCCGAGGATCATGCCCTTGAGGGCGGTGATGTCCTGATCGTTTATCAGCTCATGATCGACTGCGGGCACAGGGTCCTGCCAAATGAGCTCTTCTTCAGGTACTTCCGGGCCGAGATAGCGTGAGCGCGGTCCCATGTCGCGGTGTGTAAGCTTAAACCAGGCCCGGGCAAAGGCGTCCGCGAACTCCTCAGGATTCTGCAGGTAGCGCCGCGCAATCGGCTCGTAGATAGGATCGAACTTCAGTGAGAGGTCTGCCGTGGTCATCATCGGCCGGTGTTTCTTGGACGGGTCGTGGGCGTCAACTATCATGTCCTCTTCGTCCACGTCCTTGGCAAGCCACTGATGCGCACCGGCCGGGCTCTTAACCAGTTCGTAGTCATATTTGAACAGCACATTGAGATAGCCCATATCCCATTTGATCGGGTTCGGCTTCCAAGCACCCTCGATGCCACTGCTGATCGTATCACCAGCATTGCCGCTGCCGAAATTGCTCTTCCAGCCGAGTCCCTGTTCCTCAATGGGGGCGGCTTCCGGTTCAGGGCCCACATGCGATGCAGGGCCGGCGCCGTGACACTTACCAAAGGTGTGGCCGCCGGCAACAAGGGCCACGGTTTCCTCGTCGTTCATGGCCATGCGCCCGAAGGTCACGCGGACGTCTTTGCCAGAGGCAACCGGATCAGGGTTGCCGTCAGGGCCTTCCGGATTCACGTAGATCAGGCCCATCTGCACGGCAGCCAGGGGGTTTTCCAGATCCCGCTCGCCGCTATAACGGCTCTTGGGTTTGTCACTTGTGGCCAGCCATTCCTCTTCGGAACCCCAGTAGATGTCCTCTTCCGGCTCCCAGATATCCTCGCGCCCGCCGCCAAAACCGAAGGTTTTGAAGCCCATGGACTCCAGGGCGCAGTTGCCGGTAAGGATCATGAGGTCGGCCCAGGAGATTTTCCTGCCGTATTTCTGCTTGATCGGCCAAAGCAGACGGCGCGCCTTGTCGAGATTCACATTGTCCGGCCAGCTGTTGAGAGGCGCAAAGCGCTGGTTACCGGAACCTCCGCCCCCGCGGCCGTCGCCCATACGGTATGTGCCTGCACTGTGCCACGCCATCCGGATGAAGAGCCCTCCGTAGTGGCCATAGTCGGCCGGCCACCAGTCCTGCGAGTCGGTCATCAAGGCGTAGATGTCCTTCTTCACTGAAGCAAGGTCGAGACTCTTGAATTCTTCTGCGTAGTTAAATTCCTCGCCCATCGGATTGGACTTGGAGGACTGCTGGTGCAGAATGTTAAGGTTCAACTGGTTCGGCCACCAGTCCACGTTTGACGTGCCACCACCGGCAACGGGTTTGGCAGATCTGCCCGTGACAGGGCACTTGATATCTTCACTCATAAGGTTACCTCCTATTGTTGTTGTATTAACTTGATTCACTGTGCTGTTAAATATAACTTTTTGCTATTCAACAGTCGGTAGTAGTTCTCAACTTTTTATTTTTAGTAATCTTGCACCTCCATGTTTTTTTAGAAAAATTGCACGTTATATCTGCACTTAAATTATCCGCTAAAAGATCGATAGTTTTTTAGGTGAGAAACAAATACAAAAACTAAGTGAAAGTATTCTGAAATGGACTAATTGCGCCTCCCAAAAATAATTCACTAGCCTTGGGAACATTGCGCGCAAAGACCATGCAATGTAATGTTTTTCCTAAATATCTTCCCCCAGTTCAAAATCTCGTCGGGCAAGTCCGCTTCTTCAGGAAACTCCCAATAAAAATCTGTAATCTTTCCGCATTTTTTGCATATAGCATGATGATGTTCTTCCATTTTGCCCTCAAAACGGGCTTGACTTTCCTGAGACTGAACCCTGACAACGAGGCCATGCTGCTCCAGGGTAGTTAATGTCCTGTATATGGTATCAATGGATATGGTCGGGAGCTTTGGCAGCAGCCGCTGATATAGTTTTTCAACAGTTGGATGGTCATGGGAATTTAACAGTTCCTTATAAATTTCAAGGCGCTGGTGGGTCATTTTTAACCCCTCTTTCCTGCACACCTCCTCAAAGGCCTGAAGCCGTTTTTCTAAAATCATTTGTAATTTCCCCAAGGGTAGCAATTACTAATTAGTAAAAATTCTTAATTAGGTTTAATTCTATATTCGGGCCGGTGTCAAGTTTTTTCCGACAAAATGCAATTGTTGTTTTACGGTATCAAAGGCTGCTAAAATTTTTAAAATATCTATGCGTGCATAAGAAATATTTTAAAACATCAATGCCTCCACGAGTGCCAGGCACCTGGGGAGGCATTAAAATAAAATTACACCAAACTCATAGGATTCCACTCCTTGAGAAGGTTTAAGTTATAGAAATTGTATGATGAATAAAGTTTAACTAGCAGATTGACTTGAAAATATCAAGTGCCACCGAGTACCACAAATAGAGTTAAAGGGGAATTAACGCTTCATGCCATTGTTTTGATATAGTGAAACGCCAAGCCATTTAACATTACAAGAAATTTTTGTTTATAAACTTACAATATTTGCCGAAATAGTAATTTTTCGGTCAAAATTACAAAGCAGTATTGAGTAGCAATAGCAACAGGCCGGTCAACCCATTTTTGCCCTTCATAAAAGAGATCTTGATAGTAGGGGTTTCGCTTTTAATGCCACAATATGGTAGCTTGCCCATTGCTTAATTGGCTATAGTACTTAATTTTTTTTGATTTTTTTTTAAAAATCAAGCCCTGGCCTAGGCCAATGATTATTTAAGGTGAATTGAGAAATAAAAAACCAATACAAACTATTCATGAGCGGAACACGATTCATACTGGCAGGAAGCCTTATTGACGGCAGTGGCGCCGATATGCGCAGGAATGTATTTCTAACAGTCAAAGACACCATAATTACCGCCATTGGTTCCGCAGCAGACCTTCCCCGCAACCCCGATGCTGCAATCGATGACTTCTCGCACTGTACCATTGTACCGGCACTGGTTGACTGCAGCGTCTTTCTGGCACGATCACCCGCTGCGGACAAAAGGCTGGGTTTGTCCATTGATAAAATCGGTTACACGAAAAAGGCAGCCATGTTGGAGCGGCATATCCGCTACTGCCATATACACGGAGTGCTGGGAGTAGCCGAAAGCGATGACATATCAGACCTGTTGGAACTTGATCCACAAGTGATAACGCCAAGAGGCATAATTGACATTCGGACATCCGGCTGTATCTGTCGAAGCAAACAGGACTGTGCAGCCGACAACCCGGCAGGCGGCGATTTTCTCAAGATTGATTATTCCGGCAATATCGAAAACGGGGAAATCCCATATCCCAGGCTTAGTTATGAAGACCTTTGCCGCATTGTGCGGCACAGAGCAGGGAAAAAAGCAGTGGCGGTGGCCAACAGCCGGCAACAGGTGGCGGAGGCGCTTGAGGCTGGATGCGATGCCATCGAACAGGGATATGGTATGGGCGAGGATAATCTAAGGAAAATGTCTGAGAAGGATGTGCTTTGGATTCCCAGCGTAGTGCGGGCCAAGAATGCCTTGGATGCTGCAGGCAGCAGCGGGGATGTTTGCTGCCGTTTCTCAACACGCTATGTTGCACCTGGAAAGCGGGTTCCAGGGGCGGAGGCTTTTTGGAAAAAGATGCTCGCCGAACAACTGACTCAACTGCGTCTTGCCAGAAAACTAGGTGTAACAACGGCTGTGGGAACCGGGGCCGGCAGTGTCGGCATCCTCCATGGCGAATCGATGGTCGAGGAGATGAAATTATTCATCAAGGCCGGTTACTCACTTGAGGAAACCATCCAGTGTGCAACGGTAAATGGAGCAAAATTCTTCGGTATGAAGAAGCTGGGAATGCTTGCAGTTGGCCGGCCAGCAACCTTTTTGATCACCAGAGGCACGATGCAACAATTGCCAAGAAAACTCTCCTACCTTGAAGGCATCTATGTTGACGGTTCACCCAGCATCATATATCGAAAAAATCCTGCCATAACAGCGTGATAGAGGCGCTTTGTACGGCCTGAAAAGATACACGGTTAAATAGGTCTGTATTATGTCGCCGAAATTTTACACCCCAATGCAATTTTAATTTAACACGTCCAAAGGAGAAGTTGACGTCTATCTAATTTGCGCTGTCGGTAAATTACCTGGAGTGCCTGTGAACAAGAAGTCAGACTGCAACCTGTAAAGTTGAAGCCTGACTTCTTGTATATCAGCATTCCCGTTACCTTATATAATTGGTCCGCTTGCGTGTTTGGGTTTTGATTTGCGGTCCTTCACAACTTTTTTCCACCTGGATTTGTTTTTGATACTGGCTTCTAGTTTGCGATGAAACCTGCCGGCTGCCGGCAGGACCTGCACCTTTGGACTGACCTGCTGCAGCAAAGCCGACGGCCGTGACTAGAAACAAAACTCCTATAGTCAGAGTTGCAATTTTATGGGACATAATATTCTCCTTTTGGGTTAAGTCATTACCTGTTTCTGCATATATTGTTCCTGGTACTATTGAGTCCGTTTTCTTTTTTGAATTTTGGCTGGGACTCTATAATCAACACTTCACCGGCGCCGGAAAAAAGTTCTGGATCAGTTTTTGTCTCTCCTTCCAAGACCAGGATGTTATAATCGTTTATAACAAGATCACAACCGGCTTCCAGGTCCGAAGTATTGAATTTGGCTACAAGGTTTCCCAGCGAGTCCGCAAAGCACACGGTAGGGTCGAGGGCATGATCGTTCGGGCACCGTAATACAACCTCTGCAATATTTACATCGGAGTATGGCATAGTGGTATGGATGCCGAATGTATGGTCAGAACTTTCAAGGTTTATGATGTTAGGTGAAATATTAACTGAAATATCAAAAGCCTGACTTATTTCAGGAGTAAAAAAAACTGACAGCACTAAGGATAATATTGCTGCCAGTAAAAATAAGTAGGGTTGTTTCCTCTCTGTTTTTTTCATTGCTCGGTCTCCTTTATGTTTCATTTTTTTAATCTCATAATTATTAAAATGTTTTAGGTGCAGTGATTCTTATCCCGTAGGCCTCACCTCCTTGTTCAAAAATTATCTGTGCACAATATACATTATTTGGGAAAATATTCCCAAATAATGTATAAGTCAATGCGGTAAATTGTCGCAGCAATTTGTGGTTTGGGAAACGGTGAGCGGTCAAAAAAATTGGCGAAAAGTGAGCATGGCACCAACAGCAAGATCAATGTAAATACAGGACAGTAAAAACCTTAAAACAAGGAATTGCGAAGCACAAAATACGGTGTTTCACCTATAGCGATTTTTTTTCTTTTCCAGCAAGGTGAGGTTGACTGGAATAAATTTATTCTTCTTCCTCCTGGAAACTCCGGAGAATCTATGTTTTTGGATTATTTAGTACTTGTCCTGGTATTGTGCGGAATTTTTATCTGTTTTATATATTCTTTCATTACAGGCATCTCTCCGGTTTCCAGTACTATTAAATCCAGAAGAAAAATTATTCATGCAATCTCACCGGAACAGGAGGGTGTTATCTATGAACTGGGAGCCGGGTGGGGCGCAGTTGCTTTTCCTTTGGCCCGCCGTTGCCCGGAAGCTACAGTGGTGGCCTATGAACTATCACCGATACCCTGGCTTTTTTTGAAGGTGCGAGCCTTTCTTTTCGGTCCGTCTAATTTAAGGATTCTGCGGCGAAATTTTCTCAATGACAATCTTGCCAAAGCTGCTCTGGTGGTTTGCTACCTCTATCCCGGGGCCATGAAGAAACTATCATCAAAGTTTATGAGTGAGTTGAAACCAAGTGCAAAAGTGATCAGCAACACCTTTGAAATTCCTGCCTGGAACCCAACCCTGGTCCAGATCCTGGAAGATGTAATGTGTCCACAGATATTTTATTACAAGATGGACAGTGCCGTTCAAGTATCCACCAGTTTATCGATATCCTGTCAGCAATGATTATTTGAACTCATATTTGCGCAAGACAAAACAAGGTATTACGAAGCCTAATCTCAGGGGTTTCCCCTATTACATTTTTCCCCATTATGCAGCATTGTATCATTACCCTAGAGTTGAAATTGTTACTTAAGAGATAATTTTGCCTATTTTAATGGGCCATTTACTAACCTACAGTATAAAAGGAGTACGAAGTGAAGAGAAGAAGCACAATAAGTATTACAAGTTGGTTATCGCATTCAATCCTGGCACTGTTCCTGGTCGGCAGTATCATTAACTGCGGCGGTTCCTCCTCCGGTCCCGCCCAGGTTCAGGCACCAAAGGCCCTGATCCAGGATTTTATTGCCAAGCACGAGATCATGGTTGATGCCTCTCTCGTAGATTATTATATTGCGGCTGAACAACCTACCGTGGCCGCTGCCATACAAAAAGCAATAGATGAGAAATCAGCTGCAGGGGAACTGGAAAAACTGCAGAATACTGCTTTTGATTTTTCCAACCTGCAGATTGCTGTTGTCGGGGAAAAAGAAGAATATGTCGATGATCAGCCAACTAAGCTTATCAAGGTTTCCGTTTCCGGCAGTTATATTATGAAGCAGGATAATAGTGAGCAGACTATTACGGCAAATGACACTATTATTCTTGGAATGGTTGACAACACTTGGAAGGTGACGGAAAAAATTAACCCCTGGAGCTAAAGTTATATTTTATTTTAAATGCTATCTTGACAAAAAGGGCTCCTGACCGGGAGCCCTTTTTGTATGCTGCTTGATGGTATTTTTGCTATGCAGGGAGTTCGGGTGCATTCCCCCTCAGGATTAGGCTAGGAGTGCGCAAACGGCTACCGAAAGTTTCAGCTAATGAACCGGAAAGAACAAAGAGCAGAAAATATTACTACTCTTTCTGTTGTACATCTGCCAATACCCGCCAGCATGTTGGTTCAAAACTGTAAAGTGTCCCGCACTGGGGACATTGTAAGCTGTTGTTGTTGATAATTTCCTGGCCTTTTTCCCATAATTTTTTTTTACATTTCCCGCATTGCAGAGCCTTGAAATC
>Ga0209536_100010111_pt1 | contig 13949 bp, 11 predicted proteins | sample DeeMarSeWOR28_12_FD_187461 | JGI IMG/M metagenome (GOLD analysis project Ga0209536, IMG submission 187461) | Marine sediment microbial communities from White Oak River estuary, North Carolina - WOR-2-8_12 (SPAdes) (version 2) | ecosystem: Environmental > Aquatic > Marine > Intertidal zone >...
AAAGAAACGGCAGCCGTTGGTCAAAGGCACCCCGGCACAGGACATCAACAGGTCTTTAAGCAGAAAGGGCACACCGTAAAAGAGACCATCGGGGAGGTCCGATTCAGCAGCTTCCAGCGCCTGCCCGTACATCTTATGGACGACAGCGTTAAGAGAGGAATTATAACGGTCAATACGGGCAATGGCTTCCTCGACGAGAAAAAGTGGGAGCACGCTGTCGTCGAACCGGACCTGTTCCAGCTGAACGTGTCCTTTCCCGTTTCCACTCACAATTGTTCCACGTGCTGTTATAACATGGGTACCAGAGAACAGCCGCAAGATTATGGCTGAAAAGGTTTTTGAGGATGTATCTCTCAAACAGTCGAAATCAACGGATGAGATGCCCTCCATCAGGTCCTGCTTAAACGCCATCCTCATATTCTTCAGGCATGATTGATTGTCTGAATTTATATCCAGGGTTAGATAGGAATTTATTTCCTCTTCGGTAAGGCGGGTTGCCATTTCCTTGTCCGTTTCTTCCTGTGTGGCAAAGTTTTCTATTTCTTTCAACTTCTGAATGTATCGCATCGCAGCAGTTACTGAAATTGATGTTGACGGAGTATCCGAAAGTGCGGGTAGGGACGGGCATCGGAATCCAAGGAAGAGAATCGTAAACAAAAGCACTGCCCGATATCTGTATGCAGTGATACGATATGGATCATTTTCTGGACAAACGCTGGAATTAACGAATGATTTTAAGCGTCCGCTTCCAACGCGTTTTGGTGATAAAATTCTTAGCGACATTGCCTAACTTCTTTATCTGTTCTTTAAAGCCCGTTTGGAGATATGCATCTCTGTCTGTTTCGAAAGACCAGTAAATGACAAGGGCTTTGCCGAGGAAATAATCGCGAGGAACGGAACCCCAGAATCTGCTGTCTAGACTGTTGTCACGGTTATCCCCCATCATAAAATAATGGTCCTGGGGGACGTAATAAGGTTCATCGTAAAGTACATTATGATCCGGGTGGGATCTCACAACTTCTTCATTCAGGACTTCGCCATTCACCTTGACGCTGTATTCCATTACCTCGATTTTGTCACCCTTCTTCGGTATATACCAGGGGCCGAAATGATCGCTGACGCTTCCGGGATTAATGTGCTGCGTATACTCTTCCTTAAGCGGATGATTGTTAACGTAAACGGTGCGTCCTTTTACCTCAATCTTATCTCCGGGCAGACCTATTAATCGTTTGACGTAGGCCATCTCAGGATCTTCCGGGTATTTGAAGACAACAACATCTCCACGTTTGGGTTCTTTATAGGGTAGGAGTTTAGAAAATATTCCGGATTGACCATATACGAATTTATTCACTAGAAGGTGATCCCCGATCAGAAGATTGGATTTCATCGATCCGGTGGGGATTTTAAATGCCTGGATAACAAAGGTGGTGACGAAAAGGGCAATGATTGCCATGACGACTATGGACTCAAAATACTCACGAACCTGTGACTTCTGGAATTCCAAAGTATCCCCCATTAATAGGAACAAAAATATTAACCCCAAGACAGCCTTGGCTTTTGCAAACAATAATTTTACACATTTTAGAGCATACTTCCAGTTTTCAGATTCCCTGTATTCGTAGCTTCCTACCCAAATATAAAGCTGTAGAAATGCAGGGATAGGAGGGCACTGTGTGGACCTGCCGGAAAAAATATGGTAGATTTACGCTCCGCTAAAAAGTGAAAAAGGGATTATTTGTGGGCGGTTAGCTCAGCGGAAGAGCATCGGTCTTACACACCGGGGGTCACAAGTTCAAATCTTGTACCGCCCACCACTTACAGCCACAGAATTCCCAGGGTGCGTATAGGGTGCGGATTTAATTTAACAACATCCTGGGATTTAATCGCCTTATTTGCCCATTATTTACAGTAAAGATTATCCCGATGCTCTTTTTTCAAGTGTGATTTGCTGCCTGTTCATAGCCAAATAATAATATTAATCGCACTAATACTTTGACTTATTGATTCTTCCAAATAATTCTATAACTCTCCAGAAAAAAATCTTCATTCTTGCCTAATATTGGCGTAAGTTTTAACTCAGTATCAGTGTAATCTCCCGATGGCAATAAAATAGTCGGTCTAGAGGAACCGACCGGTGTTTGATAAATCTCTCCCGGCAAAGAAATCCCGTTAAACCACTTTTCGCCGGTTTTAGAAAACCAAACATCTGCATTAAACTTCGGCCTGTTTTTCTTTGTATAAATAGAGTCAGGTTCGACTGCAGTAGTAAAAACCAACGTGCCGTCTGCCAAACGGGTGCTGTAATAACTTGGATATCCAATAGGTTTTACCAGCAGTCTCTTTTTAGACTTAAAATCATAGCGATAGATATTTGAGCCTGTCCTATCATTGTCGGAACACCAGAACAAGGAATCTTCAGTTGGTATAAGTGAAACAATACGCCAGCCTTGGTCACCTTCACCCAAGACACGGATACTTTTTCGATCTGTATCGATAAACATTAGTTTGCTTTCATTATTCAGATCGCCTGAGCAGATCCACAGGACATCTCTATGTTTGTCATACTTAACAGAATGGATATGAAATATCTCCCCTGGCTGGAATTTGTGAAAAACAGTCCATTTTAAACCGTCACTGCTACCTTTAAGAATCCTAATCTGGTGCGGCCGCTTATTACAATTATATTCCCCCAAGTAGACGTCATCATTTATATCTACAGCAACTCCATGGTCAAATGGCTGAAATACCTTGTTTTTCTCGAAATTATATACAGATTGAAAAGTCTTGCCACCATCCGAAGACCTGTAAATTTTATCGTAAAAAATAAGTATTGTGCCCGATTTTAATACCACACAATTGTTTGCACCAAAGTTTTTTCTGATAACCCTTGTAATTTTTAATCGTGCAACGAAATCTTTGATTTTTCCCAAATTTGTGGGATTGGTCTTATTAAAATTTCCCAGTTCGAAAAACGTACCGTTATCCTTGTTTTTAAATATATAATGATCCTCAGTCGCAAAAACATTGCCATTTAGGTTATAGGATACCGCTAGTCTATCAATAGTGTATAATTTCTTCACAGTTACATATTCATTTTCAAATACGGTTGTATCTGAAATTTCAGGCTTTATCTGTCGTGGTGTTACGTTATAAATTATTAACAAAAAGCTGACTATTACTAATAACGGAATCAAAAAAGCATAAATCAGCTTATTTTTTATAAACATATCACTTCCTTTCTTTCATGGATCATTACCTATAATGACAGTTTTTATGGAAAAAGATTTTTCTGGGAATCATTCACAAGAAAGCCGCGGTCCTTAAAGGCTTTTTAACTTAATTTGTCTGCAAGCAAAGGCCCAGATGCCTGTTCATGAAATATAATATCTGAGTTTGGGTTTACTTCAATCATAACGGACTTGTTACAATTTATCGCAATATTCATTCCCAATAATATATAAAAGGGTCGAGCTGCCTCAAAACCTTTTTGTTGATTGGAGCGAACTGTTACTTCCGGTTGGCCTTCTGTGCCTGAATTGCCGTAATCGCGACGGTATTGACGATATCCGGGACCATACAGCCACGGCTCAGGTCGTTGACCGGCTTGCGCAGGCCCTGAAGTACCGGCCCTATTGCAATAGCGCCGGAGGATCTCTGTACCGCCTTGTAGGTATTATTGCCGGTGTTCAGGTCCGGGAAGATGAAGACCGTAGCGCGGCCCGCGACGCTGCTTTCAGGCAGTTTAGTCCTGGCTACAGATTCGTCGATTGCTGCGTCGTACTGAAGCGGCCCCTCGATGGGCAAGTCAGGGCGCATTTCGCGCGCGATTTTTGTGGCTTCCTTTACCATGTCTACATCCGCGCCCTTGCCCGACTTGCCGGTCGCGTAGGAAAGCATCGCAACTCGGGGCTCGATGCCGAACGAACTTGCCGTGTTTGCGCTGGTAACGGCGATCTGGGCCAGTTCCTCTGAAGTCGGATTTGGATTGACGGCGCAGTCACCGTAAACCAGAACCCGGTCCGCCAGACACATGAAAAAGACGCTCGAAACAATCTTGACCCCCTCTTCGGTCTTGATGAATTCAAAAGCAGGACGAATCGTGTGCGCTGTCGTATTCATGGATCCCGACACCATTCCGTCCGCATCCTGTTTGTATACCATCATTGTTCCGTAATAGGACGGATCCTGCATGGTCTCCTTCGCAATGTCGAGGGTGACACCCCTGTGTTTTCGAAGCTCCGTGTATTCAACCGCATAGTCATCGAGGTGGGGGGACATTATCGGATTAATGATCTCAACACCCTCCAGATCCACCATGAGTTGTTCCGCCCTGTTCCGTATTTCCTCCTCGCGGCCCAGGAGGGTGAGATCCACGATCTTTCGACCTAGAAGTATCTGTGCTGCCCGCAAGATTCTGTCTTCGGCTCCTTCAGGCAAAACGATGCGTTTCCTTTCAGAACGCGCCTGTTCCTGAAGGTTGTAAATAAACATGTTCGGTGTAATTCTATTCTGGCGCTTGGCCATAACACCCTTGAGGATCACATCCATGTTCACGTGTTCGTCGAAAAGCATCTGGGCCGTCTCGATCTTCCGGTAGCTCCGGGGCGTGATGGATGCGGTGACGCGGCTGACATTGATAGCGGTCTCATAGGTGCCTGTATTGACCGCGAGTACGGGCAGCTGAATCCCCATCATTCCCTTTATAAGCCTGTCGATAGTCTCGCTGGGGCGAAGTCCGCTGCTGAGCAGCACCCCTGCCAGCTTCGGCATTCTATTGGACATTTGAGACGCTATGGCTCCTAGCAGGATATCGGCCCGGTCCCCGGCAGCAATAATAAGGGAGCCCGGACCGATTCGTTCCAGTAGGGTCGGCAGTTGCATCGATGCGATCCGGAAGCTGTCCACCAGGTTATCCAGATATTTTGCCCCATAGACAACTTCTGCACCTAGGGCTGCTGCAATTTCGTCCATTCTCGGCTTGGCAAGAATCAAATCCTCAGGTATCGCGCCTGCGAAGGGGATTCCATGTTCGGGCAGCCTTTTCGAAAGAAACTTCAATGTTTCTTCGAAGCTTTCCCTCTCGACCCGGTTGACAACAACGCCCAACAGGTCACAGCCCCGATCTTCAAACTCTTCCTTGCTCATGCACGTATTCTCGTAAATCTCCGATGCATTGTGGCCCGTGCCACTCACCAGAAGGAGTACGGGAGCGCCGAGATTGCGGGCAACCTCCACGTTGATCTCAAACTCGAATGCAGTGCTGGATCCCTGATAATTGGTGCCTTCCACCAATACGAAGTCCCAGTTTTTCTCGAAGGCCTTGTATGCAGCGAGGATTTCTTCCATCATCTCGGTCTGGCGTCCCCTGGTAATCATTTCCATCGCTTTCTGCCCTTGAATGCCCACTACCGATTTAGGATCAAAGTCAAGGCCGAAAACGGAATAGACAAGGAGCGCGTTAGGATCAGGATATTCCTCACTTTGATCGCTGCGTCCGATGGGACGAAAGTATCCCACACGACGAAATTCTCGAAGAAGACCGGACATCAACCCCAGAATAATGGCGCTTTTGCCCGCAAGAGGACCGGTGGTTGTCAGATACAGATTCTTTAACATAACGATGGTGTCTTTCCGTGATTAAAGAATAATTCCTGTTTTGTACCTTTTAAAGAACCCGATAATTAAAAGGGCCAGAAATTATTGTCGTACCAGATCTGTTCCTTTAAATCTTCATTGAGGTTGTATAGCAGGCGGTGATGGGTCCGTTCCCAGTCGGCCAACATCTGGTACATTTCCCTCTCGTTAGGATCTTCGGATTCATTCGCCCTTTCCTGATACACCTCGATGGCACGGTTTTCGAAATCGATGGCAGCCGAGATGGCGGCAGCCTCAAACCCTGCGGCGGAGATCTCTTTTTTTACCTGATCGCTCAGAATCTTGGCTGCATCAGTATCATTTACGGGAATTGTATCGTCGTTGGCAGCAAATTTCCCGTTTTTTTGAAACTCGGCAAATTGCCTGGAGAGAAACTGAATGTGATCATTCTCCTCTTCAGCCATCATGGTGAAGATTTTACGGACAGCCTCGCTGTTGGCCTCACGGGCTGCTGTGGTGTAAAACGCTTTTCCCCTGAGTTCAAGCAGGATGGCGGTTTTTAGAATATCTTCTGCTGATTTTGGCATGTTTTTTCTTTCTTGAGCAATTACCGATAAAATCGATGTTTTTTGTGGCAATCTCAGTTCCTTGAAATCAATTGGATTCCTCTCATCTGCAGGGAAAAAAGAAACTATTTATTTTGGATCCGGCACTTTGTCTATGTCGCTTCTTTGAATTTTTCCCCCATGAATGCGGCCATTTTCTGAGCCGTTGCGGTACGGTCATTTCCACTGCGCAACCTATCTCCTAAAGCTCTGCCGGCATTCCTGGCGGCCGAAAGTAAAGAAGGCTGCTTATCAATTGCAGGAATAATTTCATCCGTTATTTTCACGTCCGGTCCCATAAGCATACGCACGGCTCCTACTTCGCAGGTTTCGCCATAACCGCATATAAAGCAGCAGGCGGCACCTTGGCCGGATACTTTTGCGACCGTATCGATCAGGTTGTATGCCATGAACATTTCAATCTGGTCTGCGATCGGGGCTCCCGTTGCACCTCCTACGCCGACGGCAACCGCCAATTTCCCGGTTACAACCTGTCCACTCCTGTGCCTGAACTGGTACCATCGCTCTAAAAAGCAGTGTGACAAGCCGTTCAGCACCATGAAATAATTCGCTGCGCCGATGACATAGGCGTCTGCATCCACAATCTTCTGCCGCAGATCCTGCATATCGTCCTGCACTACACAGATGTTTTCCTTTACGCATCCGAGGCAGGCGATGCAGCCACCGATATTTTTATCTTTTAAACTGATGAATTCCGTGGTTTCGCCCGTGGCATCGAGGACTTCCTGAACCAATCGGGCAGTGCTTTCATTTCGCGGACTGCCTGAGATACCGAGTATTCTCATAGTTAAGGCTCCTTGGTTCTAAACCATCAGAGGCTGAACAATGCGGGAGGATTCATTGTCCAGCACAACAAACAATGCACTTAAAATAACATATCTGTTTGCTATAGAGTGTAAAAGATCGTTCCCCAATCAGCGGCTATTGAAAATGAAATGGAATGCATATAATCTTAGGTTGTTAGAAGTATTGGTTTAATCTTCTGGTGTGATTGCCTTCCAGTATCGGCCATAAGACTGAAAACTGGGTGCCCGATCTGAGAATCAACAGAAATTTGTAGAACAGTTACATGCAGGAAAGTAAACGCTTTCTGGAGCGGCCAATCCTTCTCTGACACTATTTCATGAACCATAGCGAAACTCTTGAATTCCTTAAGCAACGCGGCAACGAAGTGCTGGGAATGCACCTCGGATTGCACCGAACTCGTGCAATTATGCGAGCCCTGGGCGATCCACATAAATGCTATCCATCGGTTCATATTGCAGGAACCAACGGGAAAGGGAGTGTCGCGGCTATGGTGGAATCGATCCTGCGACATGCAGGCTACCGGACCGGCCTTTTTACTTCTCCCCACCTGGTCCGGGTCGAGGAGCGATTTCGTGTAGAAGGATGCCAGATTGCACCCCGCAGTTTCGCCTCACTGGCAACCAAAATTCAAAAAATTGAAGCGGCGCTGCTTAAGAAAAATATGCTCGATCGGTGCCTGACGACCTTCGAATTTCTAGCCTGCTGCGCCCTACTTCATTTTGCAGAGAGAAAGGTCGATATTGCAGTCATTGAAGTGGGCCTAGGGGGAAAGCTGGATGCGACCAACGTGGTACGCCCACTGGTCAGTGTCATTACCAGGATTACATACGATCATCAGAACTATCTGGGGAATTCCCTTATCAAGATATCAGGGGAAAAGGCGGGTATAATCAAGGAAGGAGTGCCTGTAATATCCGGGTGCCGTGACGGGGCTCCAATGCGCGTAATCCGGAATCGGGCGAAGAAGGTCCATGCGCCTCTGCTGGAAAGTTTTCGGGAGAGTCAGGTCAGAATCAAAGGAGAAAGACGGGGGCATTACACCATAGACCTCCAGACGCCGCTCCGACAGTATCGCAATTTGAAACTTCCTCTCGCCGGAGAGTATCAGATTCAGAATGCCACACTGGCTGTTATGGCCATCGAGTCGCTGGAATCGTTACCTGTAAGGATCGGCGACATTCGACGTGGAATGAAAAGGGTGCGTTGGGCGGGAAGGCTGGACGAGTACAAGTCTCGCAGAAGGACCTTGCTGGACGGGGCACACAATCCCGATGCCGCACAACGACTGCGGGATTACCTGATAGGACGTCAGGAAGAGGAGATTCATTTCGTTTTTGGAGCGGTACGGGATAAAAACATCCGGAAAGTAGGAACCTGCCTGTTTCCCATTGCTACGAGTATTCACCTGACACCACTGGCCAACTCCCGTACATCCTCACCAGACGAGATTGCCGGTCTGCATAAAAAATTCAATTCCCGTATGAAGATGCATTCAGACATGCGACAGGCGCTTTATGCTGCATGGAAGCAGTGTTCTCCTAAGGGATTGGTTGTCGTGACAGGATCCCTCTATCTTGTCGGCGAACTCCTGCCTCTCATCCAAAAACACGTCAAAAACAGGTCAAAGGTCTAAAGAAGAAAGCCAGAGGTTTACGCTCCGGTATTATGTATTTATTTTGGTATCCTAGCGTCAACTCATTCTTTTCCAAACAGCCTTGTTAATCCCCAAAGAGGCAAACATGAGGTTCGTTCCTGCAACGATAGAAGTGGGAACGATTATGGATGGGGGCGGCAGCTTCTTGATTTCGTGACAACGGGCGAACACGAGGTTCGCCCCTACTGCTTTTTTGCTTTCTCCCAATCCTTTAGAAAGCGTTCCAGCCCGATATCCGTCAAGGGGTGGCGCATGAGCTGCTCGAGCACCTTATAGGGCATGGTGGCAACGTCCGCGCCTAGAAGAGCCGCTTCCCGGATGTGCAGTGGATTGCGGCAGCTGGCTACTAGAACCTGCGTTTCGAACTCGTAGTTGTCGAAAATCTGGATGATTTCTTCGACAAGGTTCATCCCGACCTCGCTGATATCGTCAAATCGCCCAACAAAAGGCGACACGAAAGTCGCTCCCAGCCTGGCTGCAATCAGGGCCTGATTGCAGTTGAAGATGAGGGTTACATTTGTGGGTATCCCGTCTGCGGACAGCTGTTTGAGCGCTTTCATGCCTTCTTTGATCATCGGGATTTTTATCACGATGTTTTTGTGTATCTTTGCAAGATCGTAAGCTTCGTTCAGCATGCCCTCCGCATTCGTGCTCAATACTTCGGCACTGATCGGGCCGTCGATGATCTGGGTGATTTCACTCAGCATATGCTTGAAATCACCCCCTTCTTTGCTGACCAGTGAGGGATTGGTGGTCACTCCATCGATAAGGCCGTATTCGGCTGCATCACGGATTTCGTCTATATTGGCTGTATCCAAGAAAAATTTCATAGCTTCATCTCCTGAAAATCATCGATAATAAATTGCGTCGGACCGGCTTGACCGTACGCGCCGCCGGTTTTTTTTTGTAAAATTGTCGTGTTTCATTGAGTTGTTGCTGCAGCCTGAACGGCCGAACTTGTATTCCCAAACGTATCAACCGCAGTAAGAGTGTATTCGTACTTTTTGTCGGGCTGTATGTATATATCGCGATAGCTGTTGCCCGAAATCAGTCCCTGCCGCAACAGTTGTCCCGTTGTCGTTCCTTCCTCGCGCTTAGTAATCCTGTATCCCGCAACATCGGTTGAAGGTGAAGGACTCCATAGCAGCAGGTTATAGTCGTCTTCGTAAAGCACACTGAAATTTCCGGCAGGCTGTGGCGGAAAAACATCCCGTGGGGTGACCGCCAGCTCTTTTGACAGAAGGCTTTCGGCCGGTACGTCCTGAGAACCGCCAATAACACTCACCCGGTAGTAGTATGTCCTGTCGAAATGAAAATGAACATCTTTAAATTCCGGACTTTTCAGAGGGCTGGAATTGACAGGAGTGGTCGGGATCTGCCCTTGCTCCGTTGAACGGTAAAGGTTGTAGCCCGCAATTTGGTCCGAACCGGATCCATCAATATTTTCCAAGAGCGCTTCCCATTGCAGATGAATCGAAGTCTCGGTGACTTCCACAGTCAATCCTGACGGGGGAGGGGGCATCCGGACAGGCGCAATCACTGCCTGATTGCTGAAACCGGCCGCCTGATTTTTATCGTTTACAAAAAGCACTGCATAACGAAACGTATGGGTATAAATCAAAGATTGCTCCAGGCCAGAAAAGCTGTCTTCAAGAACCAGGAAGTCCACCTGCCTGTAATCTGGAATACGTGCCTCGGGAATCGATAAAATCTGCGCCGCCTCACGCCCGAACTGGCCTTCAGGAATCGGCTTAAAATGCTTTAATTTAGAGGTATCCGACGCATGACGGTAGACTTCCACACTTTGCAATGTCCTAACTGGAGAACCGTTTGTATTCTGTAACGGAAGGGATACTCTGAGAACGACGCTACCGGCACGCTGGCTTGCGGTCAGATCAATAGCCGCTTTAGGAACAAGAATTTCCGGCGGTTGGGGATCTGCGATTTTGGCGCATCCGGTTATGGATAGCAGCACAGCTGTTAAAAGAAAGAAAAAAATCGGAAACGGCTGTGGTACAAACTGCCGCAGAGATACAATAGAGCCCGGTGTTCTCGTTTTCTTCAGCATCATCTCCAGTCTTCAGTTAGAGGGGAAGATTCGCTTCACAAAATATACCGGCTTAAATCCTTGTCTTGAACAATATCTTCAAGTTTTTTACGCACATACTCTGCATTAATCCGTACAATTTTTGTTCTCCTCTGTTTCCCTTCAAAGGAAACGTCTTCCAGGAGCGCTTCAACGATCGTATGCAGGCGTCGGGCTCCGATGTTTTCGGTACTTTCATTAACCCGGCATGCCAGTTTTGCGATCTCCCGAATAGCATCCCCGGTAAAACGAAGCTTCAGTCCCTCTGTGGCTAAAAGTGCGGTGTATTGACGGATCAGGGCATTTTCCGGTTCCTGCAGGATGCGAATGAACTCTTCCTCGCCCAAAAGATTCATTTCCACCCGTATCGGGAACCTGCCCTGCAATTCGGGGATGAGGTCCGTCGGCTTCGAACTGTGAAACGCCCCGGCTGCAATGAAAAGTATATGGTCCGTTCGAATCATTCCATAGCGTGTTATGACATTGGTACCCTCTACAATAGGGAGAATATCCCGCTGTACTCCCTCCCGGCTGATGTCGGGACCATGACCCGATTCGCGCCCGGCGATTTTGTCAATTTCGTCAAGGAATATAATCCCGTTCTGTTCTACCCGGTTTACGGCAATGCGGGCGACCTGGTCCATATCAATCAGCTTCTGTTCTTCCTCCTGCATGATGTGGTCAACCGCTTCACATACCGGCATACGCCGCTTTTTTGCTTTGCCGTCGACCATTCCCGAAATCATGTCACGTATATTGAACTGCAACTCTTCCAGCCCGGAGCCTTCGAAAACCTGGAAGGAGACAGGAGGCAGCGCGTGTTCTCTGACATCTATTTCGATAAGACGTTGATCGAGTCTTCCGCTGCGCAGCTGCTTCCTCAGTTTCTCTCTTATTTCTTCGATTCTTGCCAGGTCTTTGGTGGCATCGAGCGTTTTCTCAGCTGTCGGGATGCCTTGAATTGTATTCAACAGTAAATCCAGAAGGCGTTCTTCGGCGTTCTTTTCTGCTTTCTCCTCGATTTCCTGGATTTTTTCGGCGCGGGCCATATCTACAGCAATCTCTACCAGATCCCGTACCATGGACTCGACATCCCTTCCGACATAGCCTACTTCCGTGAATTTGGTTGCTTCTATCTTAATGAAGGGGGAGTTGGCCAGGCGCGCCAGACGTCGCGCGATCTCAGTTTTGCCGACACCCGTTGAACCGATCATGATGATATTTTTCGGAGCCACCTCCTCCGCCATTTCTTCATCCAGTTTCTGACGCCGAATTCGATTGCGCAAAGCAATGGCAACGGCTTTTTTGGCCGCTTTCTGCCCGATAACATATTTGTCGAGAGCCTTGACGATCTCTTTCGGAGACATTTCATCCAAGCCGCGTGTCCGGGCTTTTATACTATTTGTATTTTTTTTCATCTATTTTTGCCTGTTAATAATAGTAAGTACTATGAAAGACGGTATTCATTAAAAATCCGGAACGGATTTACTGATCCGGGTTTCAATCGTCGAGCTTTTGGGATAAACCGGGAAGAAAGAATTACAAGGAATGGAAGATTTACAATTCCTCCACAATAACTTCATAATTTGTAAATATGCACATTTCTCCGGCTATTTTTAATGCTTCCAGGGCGATTTTTTTTACCGGCAACTTGGTATGTTTGAGTAATGCACGCGCAGCCGCCAGGGCATAAACACCACCGGAACCTACAGCCAGTATCCCATCGTCAGGCTCGATCACGTCTCCCGTTCCGGAAAGTAGATATATGGACTCGCCGTCCGTTGCCAGAAGGTGCGCTTCCAGGTGACGAAGAGCGCGGTCTGTTCTCCATTCCTGCGCCAGTTCCACTGCCGCCCGGTTCAGGTTGCCCTGGAACTGCTCCAGTTTGGCTTCCAGCCTGGAGAAAAGGGCAAAGGCGTCAGCAGTGGCGCCGGCAAATCCCACAAGTACGGAGTCGTTGTAAACACGCCGGATTTTTCTGGCGCTTTTTTTAAGGACTGTATCCCCGAAGGTGACCTGACCGTCTCCGGCGACTACGGTGCTGCGTCCTCTTTTGACCAGAAGGATTGTAGTTCCATGAAAAACATTGTTTTCTGAATTCATAACCGGGAAGTATAGACACTCGGCCGAACAGGTGTCAAATTCGATTGTGGCTGACCAGGGGGCAAAAACAATCCTGGCTGAATTTATCTGGATTGAGCAGATCTCTTCCCCATTAATTTCAGGTCTAAAACTCGGAAATCATCCCTGAAATCCGGTGATCGCAGGTTCAGTCGATTGACTTTCAGAACCAGGGTTTCAAAATCAAATTTAGACAGCGGCACCAATTTGAATTTTTCTTCCCCGAGTTTAATTTCTGCGCCATAAAGTTCCTCGGCTTTGCCGAAACTGCCTTCCAGCCGAAATCCAAATGAAGATCTGGGGTGCATGCTCAGTGAGGAGACCATCAACGGTTGCTGATAGCGGTCCGCTTCGATGGAGAACAGCTTGACGGCCGCTTGTCGGTTTTCAAGCGATACTGTGATATTTTTGGCCTGAAGATTATTTTCCCGGTCTGTCATGGATACAAAGTTGAGAAGGGGGGTTCCCGGGCTTACGACTTCTATTGTAAAGATATAGTCTCGGTCTACATACGCAAAGTAGGCGCTCTTTTCCAGGCCCTCAGCTTCCTCAGCTTGGAATCCAGAAGCCGGCAATTGGCAACACAACAGAAACGCAAACAAGAGTGATGAATGAAAGCGCATAACTTTAAATCCCAAATTTCAAACGTTTTATATTGTCTGTACTTAAAATATATACACCTAAAGATACGATAAAAGAATGCTTCTTTATCCAACTTCTGATTCCAAACCTCAAACTCAAGACTCTAAATTCCAAACTTTTTTATTGCTTCCTTGAGAATCCGGCCAATTTTTCAAGGACCTCATCCTGGGCGGCATCCGCTTCGGATTTCGGAAGAAGAAAGTTGTTGGCGATCATGGAAAATGCCAGCATTTCGCCATCCATGGTTCTCACATATCCGGAAATCGAAGAAATGTTGGATAGAGAGCCGGTTTTTGCGCGGACGTTGTTTTCGGCTTTAGATCCCTTCAACCTGTTTTCCATCGTGCCGTCCAGTCCTGCAATTGCGAGGGCGTCGTAAAAGTCTGCAAAATAGGGGTGCCGGTATATGGATCTCAAT
>Ga0209536_100010114_pt1 | contig 13948 bp, 11 predicted proteins | sample DeeMarSeWOR28_12_FD_187461 | JGI IMG/M metagenome (GOLD analysis project Ga0209536, IMG submission 187461) | Marine sediment microbial communities from White Oak River estuary, North Carolina - WOR-2-8_12 (SPAdes) (version 2) | ecosystem: Environmental > Aquatic > Marine > Intertidal zone >...
CGTGCTCGGAGCGCGAGTCGGATGCCACCGACGCGGGTTCCGAGCGTGAGTCGCACGCCTCCGACCCGTGCTCCGAGCGTGAGTCGGATGCCTCCGACACGGGTTCCGAGCGTGAGTCGCATGCCTCCGACGCGGGCTCCGAGCGTGAGTCGCACGCCTCCGACCCGTGCTCCGAGCGTGAGTCGGATGCCACCGACGCGGGTTCCGTCCGTGAGCCGTGCTGGCGGAGGACCGACCTTGACGAACACGGTGCCACGCGTTCCGCCCGGGGTCGTGAGCCAGCCGCGGGTCAACTCCGCCCGAACCACGAGCAGCGCCCGCAGTCCGGCGGCGCGGCAGCCGATCGCCGGTCCGCGCGGAGGTGGCTTCGGCAGCGGACCGAGTCTGAGCCCATCGCGGTCGAATATGGCCCGGCAGCCGAGCTTCGGGGGTCGCCCGAGCATCGGCCGTTCGGGGGCATTCGGGAGACCCTCTTTAGGGGGTTTTGGGGGGTCGCGGAGCGTTCCCACCGCGCGCGGCCGCTGACGGCTTACTGCGACTCTTTGCCCTTGTGCGGCGCCAGAGTAACCTTAAAGAGGGTTAGTCTATCTTGGCCCTGAAAGGTTACGTGCGTCGTCGTTATCGAGAGCCGGTTGCCATTGCGTTCGCGATCGCTTTGATCGCGTCCCTCTCGGTGCATCTTCCGGTCTACGACGTGCTCGGCAACTTGGCTGATCGCTTGAAGGCCGAAGCGGAAGAGGCCCGCAAGAATCGCAAGTACGATCCAGTCGAGGTCGACTTCGAAGTACCGGAATCGGGCAAGTCGGAGCGTGCGCGTAAGCAGGCCCGCAGGGAGCGGCGAGAGCAGCAGGAGCGAGAGCGCATTGCGCAGCAGGCCGAGCAGCAAGCTCGAGCGGAGGTCAAGCCGGAAGCGCGGCCGCCTGCTCCACCGCCGCCTGATGCGCCTCAGGCCGTGCAGCAACACAGCGCCAACCCGGACGTCGAGCCGGACAGTGCGCGCTTCATCGCCGAGCAGAACAACCGCGTCGAGGAGGAGTCCGTCGCGCGCGTGCGCAACATGGTGCGCGATGATCAAACGCCGACGCTGGGTCGCCAACAAAAGCCGTCCGACACCCTCGAGGAGGCCGGCAACGCCGCCGAGCAAGAGATCGCCGAGATGCGTAACAAGGAGGGCAGCGACGCTCGCAAAGCCACGCCGGATGAAGCGATGCGGCAGCGTCCCGACAAGGCGATTGAGGCCGATCCCATCAAGGCCGAGCGTGTGGCCTCGCAGGCGCCGGCTGGCAAGACCGCAGACACTTCGGGTGACCGCGCCAGCCAAGAGGAGATGGAAACGATCACCATCACCGATCCGGCGGGCACATTCAGCATTCGCCGTCCGAGCAAGGCGAGCCAAGGGGGTGGACAGCGCGCCGAGGGGCGAGGCCCTGGCGGCAAGATGGCGTGGTCCCAGTTCGAAGCGGCCGTCGGTGCAGATGAGCTCGAGCAAGACCGCCGCGCGTACCTCGCGGAGCAGAAGTCATCGCAGCGTGGAATTTCTCGCGAGAAGTCCTGGAACGAGTTCCGCGCCGCGATCGAGAACTACGTTCCCGGCGTGAAGCCCGGGAACACCACTGCTTTGAATGCAGCGGCGTCACCCTTTGCCACGTACATCGCCGCCGTGCACCGCCGCATTCATCAGGAGTTTGCAGACCGGTTCCTTCGCAGTCTGCCGATTGGCAGCCCCTATCAAGATCCGACGCTCATGACCAAGCTCGAGATCGTCCTCAATCGAGACGGCTCGGTACACCGTGTCGGCGTGGTCCGATCGAGCGGCCTGTTGCCCTTCGACTTCGGTGCGTTCAATTCCGTTCTGCGCGGTCAGCCTTATCCGCCCGCGCCATCCTCGATCCTGAGCGGCGACGGCCGGGTCTACTTCCATTGGGGCTTCTATCGAAACCAGCGCCAGTGCGGCACGTTCAATGCCGAGCCGTATATCATTCCGAATCCGCGTGGAACTCCGGGGCGGCGTGATGGCCTCACGGATGCCCCTGACTGGGAGACGGTCGTGCCAGCCGACGCGAAGCCGACCTGGCGCACCCCCGGAGAAGAGTCGAACGAGGACCCCAAGCCAAAGCGGCCGCCTTCCAAGTCACCGCCCGCGCAGCCGAGGGAGCCGGACAAGAAGGCGCCCAAAGTGCCGCCTGCGCCCCCGGGCGCCGGCCTGGGATGACGAAACCCGACCTCACCCTGACCGAGCGCATTCATGCGGCGGCCGAGGAAGCCGGGTTTGCGCGCGTGGGGTTTGCCGAGGCTGCTCGCCTCGAGGACGAAGGGGCGCATTTGGACGCGTGGCTGGCGGCCGGTCATCAGGGCCAGATGTCGTGGATGGCCGACACCGCCGACGTTCGGAAGGATCCCCGCGATCCCAAGATGCTCGCCGATGCGAAGAGCGTGATCGTCATGGCGGCGCCGTATCTTCATGGGCCTACGGAATCGGGGCTCCCCCCTGCGAGGGTCGCAAAGTATGCGCTCGGACGCGACTATCACACGGTGCTCACGAAGAAGGCCCGTCTCGTCGTCGCGCTGCTTCGAGAAGCAGGCCATCGTGCGCGCATCGCGGTCGACTCGAAGCCGGTGTTCGAGCGAGCATGGGCGGAGCGCGCTGGCGTGGGCTTCGTCGGAAAGAACTGCTGCCTGATCGTCCCCGGGATCGGGTCTCACGTCTTCCTGGCCTGCATCGTGACCAGCGCGGCCCTGCAACCATCGAAGCCGATCGCGCGTCGCTGCGGGAGTTGTACGGCGTGTCTCGATGCTTGCCCGAGCGAGGCATTCGTCTCGGTCCGCACCCTGGACGCACGCCGATGCATTTCCTACCTCACGATCGAGCACCGTGGCGAAATCCCCGAGGCGCTGCGACCAGCGATCGGACCCTGGCTCTTTGGCTGTGACGTCTGTCAAGACGTATGTCCGTACAACCAATCCGCGGGCGCAACGACCCAGGCGATGGCGGCGTTCCTGCCCGCCGACCGCTGGGCGCGCACGGAGTTGGTCGACCTCCTCGACATGGACGACGAAAGCTTCCGCTCGCGGTTCCAGGGCTCGCCGGTCAAGCGGGCGCGGGGCGAAGGTTTGGCGCGCAACGCCGCGCTCGTGCTTGGGAATCGGGGAGGGCCCATCCACCTCCCCGTGCTCGACGAAGCCCGGCTGCACCATCCATCGGAGGTGGTTCGAGACGCGGCCGAGTGGGCCGGTCGGCAGATCAAGCGTCGGCTGGCTGACGGAGAATAGTCTCCAACGCCTCCAACAGGGCGTTCACCCCCTCGCCGGTGGCCGAGCTGATCGGAAACACCCGAAGACCTCGCGGTTCGAGGGCTTCTTTCACCTCTTCGTAGGCTGCACGTGCCTCCGGGAGGTCGCACTTGCTCACCGCAACGAGCATCGGCCGATTTGGGAGGTCGGAGTCGAAGCGCTCGAGCTCGATCAGGAGCCGATCGAAGTCTCTCACGGGGTCGCGGTCGGGGTCCGGATCGACGCTCAGCATGTGCAGGAGCACCCGAGTGCGCTCGACGTGCTTGAGGAATCGGAGGCCGAGCCCCGCGCCTTCCGACGCCCCTTCGATGATGCCTGGGATGTCGGCGATGACGAAGTGGCGGTCGACGCCGAGTGAGACGACGCCGAGGTTTGGAACCAACGTCGTGAAGGGGTAGTCCGCAACCTTTGGTCGCGCGCGCGAGACGGCAGCAATGAACGTGCTCTTTCCGACGTTGGGGAAGCCGAGGATGCCCACGTCGGCAAGCAGCTTCAACACCAATCGGATCTTCCGCTTCTCACCTGGCTTTCCCGATTCGGCCCTTCTCGGCGCGCGGTCATAAGGCGTGGCGAATTTGATGTTGCCGCGACCTCCTCGACCTCCCTGTGCAACGACGAGCTCCGCGCCCGACTCGTTCAAGTCGGCGAGCAGCTCGTCGCTGGCGTCGTCGTAGACTTGCGTCCCAACGGGCACTTCGATGCGGATGTCGGCTCCGGCCTTGCCGAACTGATCCTTGCCGCGGCCGTCCTCGCCGCGTTCGGCCCGGACGACCTTCTTGTAGCGTAAGTCGAACAACGTGGAGTATCGCTCGTGCGCGACGAGAATGACGCTCCCGCCGCGACCGCCATCACCACCGGACGGGCCCCCCAACGGGACAAATTTCTCCCTCCGGAAAGCCACGCAGCCATTGCCGCCGTCGCCCGCGGCGACGTCCAGTGTCACCTCATCGACGAAGTCCACGCTCGTGCCTACGTCGGCCGTCGCGCTCGGGCAACCGACTTCGGCCTCGAACAAATCGCCCAGATGCGTACACTGCGCGGGTGTGGCGCGTTCCCCTGCCTCCGAGCAAGCGCTCTGGGGCCATTCACTCCTCCGAGTTTAGATGGGCAAGAGCATGGAAATGACACCGCTTTCGCATGCGGGTCTCCTTGGCAGCTGTGTGCTGGTGGCCGACGATGTCGCCCAGAGCCGCTGGTCGTACGTGGGGCTCTTGCGCGGCGCCGGAGCCCGGGTGACCGAAGCGCGCGACGGGTTCGAGGCCCTGGCCCTCGCGCGTGCCGATCGACCGGACCTGATTCTTGCCGACATGGCGATGCCTCGGCTCGACGGCCTCGGGTTGTGCGCTGCGCTTCGCGAGGAGCCCGCACTCGCGGGGGTGCCCGTGGTGCTCCTCAGTGATGGGGAACCGCCGCAGGCCGTGTGGGGGGGCGACGGTGCCTCGCATCCCTTGATCGACGCCGTGATGGCGGCCCTCGAGGCGCATGCGGGCGGATCTGCCCATTTGCCCGCCGCGGTCGGGCCGATGACCCCCTCCAGCGAGCCGCCGCTCGAGCAGGCGCGGCACGTCTTGGTCGATCACGCGGACCGGGAGAACATCAGGGCGCAGTCGACGGTGGCGATGTATCGCGAGCCCGCGAACCACGCCGGACGCGCGGCTCCGGGCGTATGGCGCTTGCCGGGGACTGCTGAGCCCGAGTCGGATGGAAGCGCATCTGGCTTCGGCGCGGAGCTCCGCGTGATGTCACGCATATTGGGGTTGGGCTTCGTCACGTTGGCCGCGGCGACAATCGCGCTCATCGCATGGCGCATCGCAATGACGACGACAGACGGGGTGCCCGGCCCGACAGCCCTGGAAGAGCCCGGAAGCGCGGGACGCGAGTCCGAGGTGCCGGCGCCAGCCACGCAGGGCGAGCCCTTGCCCGCCCCTCGGAGCGGCGTATCCGCTTTCTCCGGCGAGCTCCGCTCCGAGTTGGATCGCTCGCTCGGACTCCTCGCAGGTCAGGGCGTTCTCGAGCTCGACGGGCCGCGGGAGGTGCGGGTCTCGATCGACGGCGAAGACGGCGGGACTCTGCCCGTTTCGCTCCCACTCGACGAAGGAGTCCACCGTGTGCGCTACCGCTTCGAAGACGGCGTCACCGATCGATTCTACTACGTGAAGTCGGGCGCCACGCGCAGGCTCGTCATCATCACCCGGCCGGGTGGTTTTGTTGACGCTCGCTGAAAGCGCGTGCTAACCGCAGCAAAGCTCTCCGGGGGCGGAAACGCGGGGCTCGAACGACCTCCTGGGGCACGGGAGGAAAGCAGCGATGCGATTGTTCTTGGTGGTGTTCACGGCGCTCGTGCTCGCAGCGGGTTGCAGCTCGAAGAGCGCGAAGCCCGATCCCTTCGCCGGGTTCGAAACGTACTCGGACCTCACGGAGCTCCGGCACCTGGCCGAGGTGCAAGACGGTGGGTGGCACATCGATTTCGGCACTCCCGCCCAGGCGAAATACACGGTTGGCGACTGGCGGAGCGGTTGGGTCGGCAAAGGCGTCGACGGCGACGCGACTTATGCGCAGGTGGGAATGCGGGGCCGGGTGTACTTCGGTGCGGATCGCCCACAAGCGTTGGTCGCGCGGGTGCGACTGCGGCCTCACGGAACCAAGGCGCTGACACCCTACCTCAACAATCAGCAACTCAAGTCTGTGCACCTCGGCAAAGGGGACGGTTTCGCGGAATACGACGTCGAGCTTCCGAGGGAGCACGTGAAGCCGGGCGAGAACTACCTGCTTCTCACTTTCGGGGGAACGACCGCCGTCGACGGGCGAGACGTGTCGGTCGCAATCGACTCGATTTCGATTGGTAGCGCGGATGAGCTCGCCTCTAGCGTGCGTCCCCCCGCATACGACACGATGGTGGCCAGCGTCCGTCTCGGCGAAGAGGAGCGCCCAGCCTTGGCGGTGTCGCGGAGCTCCACGCTTCGGTATCACTTGCACGTGCCAAAGGACGGCGTGCTCGGTTTTGGCATCGGTCTCGAAGGCGAGGGTGACGCGCCGTTCGCGATCGAGGTGAGCGTGGAGGACCAGCCGAGTGTCGAGCTCCTGAGTGGGACTGCGACGTCGAGCTGGAGCGATCGAACAGCGGACCTCAGCCCTTTCGCGGGCCAGACGGTGCGGATCGACCTCCGCGCAGAGGGCAACGGGCCGGGCCGGGTGGCTTGGAATTCGCCTCGGATACTCGTGCCGGAGCGTGCCGAGCGAAGCCTGGAGCCGGCCAAGAACGTGATCGTGCTGGTGGTCGACACCCTTCGCGCCGACAAGCTTCGTCCCTTCAATGCACAGACCAGGGTCGAGACTCCGGCAGTCGATCGGTTTGCGTCGGAAGGCGTGGTCTTCGAGCTCGCGCAGTCACCGGAGAACTGGACGAAGCCGGCCGTCGCCTCGATCCTCACCGGCCTTCATCCGCAGACACACCAGCAGAAGACGGGAGAGGCAGCGCTTCCGAGCTCGGCGCTGCTCTTGAGCGAGCACTTGAAAGACAACGGGTTTGCGACGGGGAGCTTCATCGCCAATGGTTACGTCTCGGATCGCTTCGGCTTCGATCAAGGATGGGATGACTACACGAACTACATCCGCGAGGGAGGAAGCACCGAGGCCCGCGACGTCTTCGACGCGGCAGGTAACTGGATCGAGGCGCACAAAGACGAGCGCTTCTTCGCGTACATCCAGACGATAGATCCCCACGTGCCGTACGACCCGCCCGGCGAGTTCGTGCGTATGTACGACCCGAGCGAATACGACGGCCAGGTGCGACCGCGCATGACTGGGGATCTGCTCGAGAAGGCGAAGCGCAGGCCGCCCGAGGTCCTGTTCGACGCGCGCGACAAGCGTCGAATCGAAGCTCTCCACGACGGCGAGATTACGCAGCATGATCGCTTCTTTGGTACGTTTCTCGAACGACTCGCGGCGCTCGGGGTCTCTGACGATACGCTGATCGTCGTGACGTCCGATCACGGCGAGGAGTTCGACGACCATGGTTCCTGGGGCCACGGACATTCCGTGTATCAGGAGCTCCTGCACGTGCCCCTGATGTTCCGCTTGCCGAACAGGCTTCCTGCGGGTGCGAAGGTGAGCCACGCGGTGAGCACGCTCGATGTCTCGTCGACCGTGACGGAGCTCCTCGGTGTGCCTGCGATGCCACATAACGAGGGACACGCGCTCGTCGGATTGATGCTCGGCGATTCGCCCGCGCAGCCGCCCGCTGCATTCAGCGACTTCCAAGACGACCGTCGTGTGATCACGACGGATCGATGGAAGCTCGTGCTTCGCGGCAACCTCACCTCCACGATGTTCGATCTCGCCAAAGACCCGAAAGAGCGGGTGGAGCTCGACGCGTCGGCCTTCCCAATCGGTCGGCGGTATGCGCGGATGTTGCTCGGTCAGTTTCTCGGCGCGACCGACAGGGGCGACTGGTTGAGCGCTGACCAGAAGGGCGGTACACAGCTGCAGCGTGAGAACGCGGAGATGGACGACACGATTCGGGACCAACTTCGCGCTCTCGGATACGCGCACTGAGATGCCATGTTCGTCATCGAGCAAACCCGAGAGCGGTACCTGCGAAGCCCGCGCTTGGAGGCGATAGCCGATGGCGGGGCGCTTCTCCACGTCTTGGCGTGGACGGGCGACGAGGAGTGCATCCTTCGATTCAAGCTCAGCCGCGAAGGCATCGTCGAAGGAGAACCGGCAGCGACGGACCACGGACCCGCCATCATGGGCTGGGCGCCAGGGATGGTGCACCCGGTCAACGACCCGCGAGCCGAGCTCGAGGCGGAGCACCAAGGTTGGCGCGTGGTCGTGCGTCACGATGGGCCGCGGTCGACGGTAGTCGTGGTGACGCCTGCCGGTCGCGAGTTCGTGGCGTGGACGGCGTTTGGCATCGCAGCGGCACCGTGCATCAGCGCGGCGCCTGGGGGCGCCTGGGTGGGTTTTCACCACGACGTGCGAGAAGACACCGGGGTTCCCGACATCGCCAAGTGGATCGCGCTTCGTTTCGTCGACATGGAGGGAGGGGTGTTCGAGCCCGCGGCACCCATGACCGGGCGCAATCGCGATCTCGACGGCGAGGAACAAGGGTTCGAGTTTCCGACGATCGTCGTGGGGGATGACGGCGCCGTCGATCTGTTCGGACGCGGCTCGCACAACATCTATCGGCAACGGCTCGACGCCAATGGTTTCTCGCCGCGTGAACCCATCGATGACGGCCAATGGGGCTGCCGGGGGCGCCGCGTGAGTGCCGTGCGCTTGATGGATGGAAGCACCCTGGCCGCCCGGCGCGGTCGCAAGGGCATCGTGATTCAGGCTTTCGACGCACCGACCGGCGGAGCCCCCGAGCTCGTACCCGCGCAGATTAGAGCGGGCGGACGCGAGGCAGAGCTGGCGCACGCGGCCGCGTGGTCCGGCCCCCAAGTGCTCTTTGGCGACATCCAGCAGCACAGCGCACACTCGGACGGCGTGGGGAGCGCGGACGAGGCGTACCTTCGGGCGCGTTACAGGTACGGAGACGACTTCGCGGCACTCACCGATCACGAATCGTTTCTCGGAAAGCGCATCGGCCCCGGAGAGTGGGCTTACTTGCAAGCGGTCACCGAGCACCACGACGACCCCGGCGAGTTCGCCACCATCGTGGCCTACGAGTGGACCGGCAAGGCATACCCAGGACCGGGCCACAAGTGCATCTATCTGCCGGGGCCCGGGTTTCCGATCATCTCCCGCGATGACGTGCCGCGGGGGCGCGACATCGTGGACCGGATTACCAAGCAAGGTGCGTTCACCGGGCCGCATCACATTGGATGGACCGGTGCGGACGTCGAGGGCCACGATCCGGTCGGACAACCCGTGTGGGAGATCTGCTCCTGCCATGGCTGCTACGAGCACCCCGATCATCCGCTCGGGTACCGGGGGGAGCTCGACGATCAGTTCGCCAAGCCTTTGCTCGACCGTGGACTTCGCTTCGGGTTCATCGCGAACTCGGACAGCCATGGGCTGCTGTGGCATCACGGAGAGTGCAGAAAGCGTGATCCGTTTCGAACCGGGCTCACCGCGGTCATTGCGACGAAGCGGACACGCCACGCGATTCTCGAAGCGCTCCGGGCACGTCGCTGTTACGCGACGAGTGGCGCCAAGATTCTGCTCGACGTTCGTGTCGCGGGCTTCCCCATGGGGAGCGAGCTCGACATCGAGGGTCCGGTCGAGGTTCACGTCCGTGCCCTGGGGACGACCGACATCGAGCGGATCGAGCTGATGACACCGGCGGGCGTCGCAGCGTCTGAACAGCCCGGCTCGCCTTCCGTCTCGTTCGTCGCCGAGGTCGAGGCGCCCTACGTCTATTGTCGGGTCACGCAGAGCGACGGTGAAATGGCCTGGTCGAGCCCGATCTGGTTCGGTTAGCCGAGAATCGTCTTTGCGCGGGCGGCTGCCTCGGTGCGGGGTATTTCGTCTTGCGTCTTCTTCTGGAGGTCCTTGAGTTGGACGACTCCGTCGTCGACTTCGGCCTCTCCGAGGATCATCGCGATACGCGCGCTCATCTTGTCGGCGCGGCGGAGCTGGCTCTTGAGCGAGCCGCCGCGGAGGTCGCTCTCGACCCGGAGCCCGGCGTCGCGGAGCTGGCGCCCGAGGAGTGCAGCTTCGGCGCGAACACTCGGCTGTGCGGCCACGATGAACACGTCGACGTGGGTGGCTTCGGGCTCACTGGGCATCGCCATCAACAAGCGTTCGAGGCCCATCGCGAAACCGATGGCCGGCGTGTCTGGCCCGCCGAGGCTCCCCACCATTTGGTCGTAGCGGCCACCACCGAGCAGGGCGTTCTGCGCGCCGAGCTGTTCGCCTTTGCCGAGCACTTCGAAGAGCGTGCGGCTGTAGTAGTCCAGGCCGCGCACGAGAGAGCCTTCGACACGATACGGTGTTCCGAGGCGCGTGAGCGACTCTTGAAGCCCATCGAAGTGGGCGCGATCCTCGTCGTCGAGGTGGCCCAAGATGGATGGTGCATCGGCCGCGATCGCCGCGCAGCGAGGGACCTTGCAGTCGAGAACCCGCAACGGATTGGCGTCCATCCGTCGCTGACAGTCGCTGCAGAGCTCCGAGCGAAAAGGCTCCAAGTACGCGAGTAGGGCCTCCGTGTACTTCGCTCGCGTCGCCGTGCCACCAAGCGAGTTGACGAGCACCTCGACCTCGCTGATGCCCAAGCTCGAGATGAAGCCGACCACCATGTCGATGATTTCCGCATCGACGTACGGCCCCGGATCGCCAAAAACCTCGATGCCCGCCTGGTAGAATTGGCGATAGCGGCCCTTGGCGGGGCGCTCACGCCGATACATCGGCCCGATGTAGTACCACTTGGTCACCGGTTCCTGCGCTTGCACGTTGTGCTGGATGTATGCGCGCACCGCCGATGCCGTGCCTTCCGGGCGCAACGTGAGCGACTTGTCCCCGCGATCCGTAAACGTGTACATCTCCTTTTCGACGATGTCGGTGTTTTCACCGATCGACCGAACGAACAGCGCGGTCGGTTCGACGATCGGGAATCGCGCTTCGCGAAAGCCATAGCGCTCGGCACGCGATCGAAACGCGCTCTCGAGGCGATGCCATTTCGAGATCTCGTCGGGCAGGATGTCCTTCATCCCTTTGACGGCGCGCAAGCTCATGGCGTCCGGTTACTCGATGCTCCCCCACCAAGCAAGCAGCGAAGCCCGCTGGTGCGCTGCCAACCAGCGAGTGTGGAAGGTCGGAGCCCCATGGGTGACGCACAGCGTCGGTGCTACGGGGTACTACGAGCAAATTTGACGAAGACGTAGTTGAAGCCGTCTTTGCCCCTTTTCTGGGTGATGGTCGGCGTGACGTCCTCACGCAACTCGAAGACCATCGTCACGTCCTTCTTCCCGCTTCGGCGCACGGTCGCGCGGGTGACCGGCGTGTCGAAGTACTGCGTCTCGAGCGGTAGGTAGTTCGTCTTGAGGTGCACTCGGATGTCGTGAATCACGAGCTCGAAACGCCGTCTGGTCTTCGTCGTCCCGTAACGAACCTCTTTCGAGGTCTGGACGAAGAAGGACGAGCCGTCCTCGTGCATCAGGAAGCCCGGCCAGGTGAGCATCACGGCGCCTTCTGGAATCTCCTCCACCTTGGGCGGCAGGTTCTCGGAGTCCGACTCCGGGTTTACGCCACCGTAGGTTTCGCCTTCGGCCGATGCAACGGCCGGTGCGAGTCCCAGTGCGATGACGAGCATCAGTAAAGACGGCTTCCCCACGCCTTCAGGGTAAGCGACCGGCGGTCCGCTGCCCAAATTTCGCTTCGGGCACCCTCGTTTTGCCTAGATCAGTGAGCCCGGCCGCCTTTCAGCAGATGGCTCACGCCTTCCCCGAGCCCTTCGAGGGTCAAGGGGAACATGTCGAACACCTGCCGGACATACTCGATCGTGTTGCCGCTCCAATAGCGCTGCGGCTCGGGGTTCAGCCAGATGCTCCGGTGGAAGTGCTGGCTGAGCATCATGAGCCACTGCAGCCCCTCGATGCCTCGGTCATCGCCGAGGTCGAGCGAGCCACCTGCGGCGAGCAGCTCGTACGGGGCCATCAGTGCGTCCCCGACCATGATGAGCTTGTAGTGCGGGCCCGCCTCGTGGATGAGATCTCGGACCTTGACCGGCGTGTCGAAGCGCTCGGTCTCGTAGACGTGCCCGTAGACGCAGTTGTGGAAGTAGTACGTTCGAAGCTCTTTGAAGTGCGATGATTTCTTCGCAGCGGAGAACAGACGCGAGCAAAGATGTGCGAAGGGGTCCATCGATCCACCCACGTCCATCATCAAGATGATACGCGTGTTGTGTCGCCGCGGCGGGCGAGTGACGACCTCGAGCTCGCCGGCATTCTTCGCCGTGGCGTCGATGGTGCCTTCGAGGTCGAGCTCTTCATCACCGCCTTCGCGAGCAAAGATGCGAAGCTTGCGCAGCGCGACCTGCATCTGCCGCACGTCGAGAGTCAGGTCCTGGCGGTAGGGCCGGTAGAGGCGCGCGTCTGCGACTTTGACGGCGCTTCTTCCGCCGCCGGAGCCGCCGATGCGAAAGCCCTTTGGAGCGCGACCGCTGTGCCCAAAGGGCGAGGTGCCACCAGTGCCGATCCACTTGTTGCCGCCGTGATGCTCTTCATCCTGCTCGGCCATCCGCTCTTCGAACATCTTGCGAAGCTCGTCGAGATCGAGGCTCTCGACGAACTCGCGCTGCTCGTCGGTGAGATCGGCCATGTTCTCTTTGGCCTCTTGGAGCCAATCCCAGAGCTCATCCTTGAGCTTCTTGCTTTCGATCTCGATTCCCTTGAAGAACGAGAGGAAGGCCTCGTCGAACGAATCGAGGTGTGCCTCGTTGTGGATCATCACCGCTCGAGCGACGTTGTAGAACCCATCGAGTGAGCTTTCATGCAGCCCAGCTTTGAGTGCTTGGGCAAGCGCAATGACCTCCTGCGTCCCAACCGGGACGCCGCGGCCGCGAAGCTCGAACATGAAGGGGACTAGTATTTCAGCTTCTCCATTGTCTGCCGCCCGAGAGCTGGTCGGCAAACGCCACGAGGTCTTGTTCCTTCTTGAGCAGCGCGCCCAGGAAGGGAAGGTTCTCTTCGAGCTTCACGCTGCCGATGCCGGCGCGCTGAAGCACTGCGATCCAATCGACGAGCTCGCTGGTGCTCGGGCGCTTGCGAAGCCGCCGCATGCCGCGGATTTCATAGAAGGTCTGCAGGGCCTGCTCGACCAGGTCCTCATGCACGTTCGGGTGATGCACGCGCACGATGTCGTTCATCAGCTCCGGCGTCGGAAAATCGATGAAGTGAAACACGCAACGGCGAAGAAACGCGTCGGGCAGCTCCTTCTCGGCGTTACTGGTGATGATGACGACAGGACGCTCGGTCGCGATGATGTCGTCCTGAGTCTCGTCGACGTGGAAACGCATGCGGTCGAGCTCGTTCAGCAAGTCGTTCGGGAACTCGACGTCGGCTTTGTCGATCTCGTCGATGAGAAGCACGACTCGCTTCTTCGCGTTGAAGGCCTCGCCCATGGGCCCGAGCTTGATGTACTGGCGGATGTCGTTGACGTCTTTGTCGCCGAAGCGCGAGTCGTACAGGCGTTGCACCGTGTCGTACACGTAAAGCCCGTCTTGTGCCCGCGTCGTGCTCCTGATGTTCCAACGGAGTAGCTGCATGCCCAGGGCCTCCGACACGGCTTCGGCCAACAGCGTCTTGCCGGTTCCGGGCTCTCCACGGACGAGGAGGGGGCGCTGCAGCACGATCGCGCAGTTGACCGCGGACTCGAGGCCTTCGCTGGTCAGGTAGGTGTCCGTGCCGGAAAAACGTCGAAAATCTTCAGTCATGTGGGCGAGAACTTAACATGGTCCTGCAAAAAGGCGATTGCGAGCCAAGCAGGGCAGGCAACTCCTGCAGGGCTGCAGGTCAGGCGCAGCGCCAGGGTCAGCGTCAGCGTCAGCGTCAGCGCCAGGGTCAGCGTCAGCGCCAGCGTCAGCGCCAGGGTCAGCGTCGGTCGCCGCATCGGAAAGAGGCAAAATTACAACGGGTTAACGAGTAGGGGAGGTCGCGCAGGACCCTCCTTGACACGCTTACCCCCACGACGAATAGTAGCGAACCTTTACGGC
>Ga0209536_100010115_pt1 | contig 13947 bp, 12 predicted proteins | sample DeeMarSeWOR28_12_FD_187461 | JGI IMG/M metagenome (GOLD analysis project Ga0209536, IMG submission 187461) | Marine sediment microbial communities from White Oak River estuary, North Carolina - WOR-2-8_12 (SPAdes) (version 2) | ecosystem: Environmental > Aquatic > Marine > Intertidal zone >...
TTTAAAGCTTTTGAGAGTGCATAACCCTGGTACGCGCCAAACTTGGGCGTTTTATTTTCAATATTTGTGCCAAAAACTGTCTCAAGGAATTTTTTTTAAAAAACAAGTGGTGGGTATAACTTTGAATCCTTATTTTATGGACGCTCAAGGAAAATCAAGGCAAGAATCATCATCCTCTTGGGCCTCACAAATTAGGATGAAAGGATGAATCTCTTTATAAAAAATGTGAAAAGTGCCTAAAAATAGGTGCAAGCGTGCACTTTATTTAGTGCATGATGAAAACCATTGGCAGATAACCTTAATCGATACGGTCTTTAGCCTGTTCCCACAAAATATCCTTCTCCTCTTGAGAAACCGATCGTATATCTTTTTGTCCTCTTGAAATCCGCTTTTCCATGTATCGGAAGCGCCTTTCAAATTTATTGGTGGAATCTCTCAACGCGGTTTCAGGATGAATGTTTGCAAACCGCGCCACATTAACGAGTGTAAAGAGAACGTCCCCGAATTCCATGGCCACCCGGGTATGATCTTTTAGAGATTGTTTTTGCTTTTTCAATACGGTTTTCAACTCAGACCATTCTTCTTCGACTTTTCTCATTACACCGGATATATCTTCCCAATCAAATCCTGTTCTGGCGGCTCGTTCGGAAATTCTGTAAGCACGCATCAAGGACGGAAGATTTGAAGGAATAGAGTCCAAAATGGATGTCTCTGAAGAAACGTCTTTTTCTTCCATTTTAATTTTATACCACCGCTTTCTAACGTCATCGGCGCTTTCGACGCTGTCATCTCCAAAAACATGGGGGTGGCGATGGACCATTTTCTTTACGTTAAGATCAACAACATCCTTGATGTCAAAATGGCCCATCTCTCGGAAAAGACTTACAAGAAAAAGGATATGAAACAATACATCTCCAAGTTCTCCGCAGACCTCGGCAGAATTGCCGGATTCAACGGCATCCATCAACTCGTATATCTCTTCCAATAGATATGCCAGAATGGTTTGCGGTGTTTGTTTCTTGTCCCATGGACAGCCCTTTTCCCCTCTTAACGTCTCGATCAAATCAACGATGGCCTGAATGTCCATTTCAGTTTTCCTTTGTCACCAATTTATTTCGCGCTTCCGGTCGACTATTTTTGTTTCCAGATCTTCTTTAATTCCGAAATCTTGGCCATAAACTCGTGCTTCATATCTTTGGAAACAATCTTGGCCATTTTTTCTGAGATTAGCGTTATATGGGGAGATAGCAGGGAATCTTTAACAAAAGGAGAGCCCTTTGGAAGAAAGGCGGTGAGTGCGATCAACAGCACTGAAACAATCAGCAATCCTTTTAATGCGCCGAATAAGGCACCGGAAAAACGATCCATCCATCCCAATAAGGCCAGTTTAAGCAGGTAATTGATAATCACACCCAATATACTGATAATTAGAAAAACGACACAAAATATAATGAGGAAACTCAATATATTGAGGTATCCGGTATTGGAAATCCATTTTGATAGGGGTTTTGCGAGCACCATGTAATAGGTATAAGCAGCATAGAATCCGCCCAGCACACCGATGATAGAAGACAATTCCTTTAACAGTCCCCTGAAACCACCTCTTATGATGCAATAAGCCAAAATTATAACGACGATGATATCAAAAAAATTCATGGTGCTCCCATTTGGCATCATAAACGATGCGATAGTTTTGTTATTAAGATGTTTTTAAAAAGCACCAAAATACCATAAGCGCTTAAAATATTCTTTTTATCGCAACATCGAGCAAAACCATTTTTATTGTGGAAATTATCAAAAAAATCAATAATATCAAAAGGATGAAATTAACAAGCTGTTTATTGCTGAAAATTAACAAAGCAGATATTTTGAGTCAAGACATTTTCTTTTTCCCACTTGTTTAAATTATAGATTTGACTTTTTTTGAATTGATCAATATTACATAGCATTACAAAGATCATAAAGATCTGTATAAGACCTTTAAAACCAAACAGAGCACCTGCTCAACCCAAAAATATGGATGTAATTTCCGAAAATAATAAAACCAGATTAATTTTTTCAGATATTAATCTGGCAAGTCAGCTTTTCGGCGAGTATAACAGCAACCTTAAGAGAATTGCAGAATTAACCGATGTCTCCATTCACGCAAGGGGTAATACGGTATTCATCCAGGGAGACAGTATAGCCGAGAACCTGGCAAAAAAGATACTTAACCAACTATACGGACTGCTAAAAGATGGTTATCCCATATATCCAAACGATGTCGAATATGCCGTCAGAATTTTGAGCAGTGACGACCGCATCAAACTTAAAGATATTTTCCTGGATACGGTGTACACCACCTCCAAAAAACGCCCCGTAATACCCAAAAGCCAGGCTCAGAAAGAATACATAGATGCCATCCGAAGTTCCGACATGGTTTTCGGAATAGGACCGGCAGGTACAGGTAAAACGTATCTTGCCATGGCCATGGCCGTTTCAGCTTTTTCAAAGGGAAAGGTGAATCGAATCATCCTTACAAGACCCGCTGTGGAGGCCGGTGAAGCGCTGGGATTTTTACCCGGAGATCTGGCCCAAAAAGTAGATCCCTATCTCCGACCCCTTTACGACGCGCTACACGATATGATGCCGTTTGAAAAGGTAACCAACTTGATAGAACAAGGCGTTATCGAAGTTGCACCTTTGGCCTTTATGCGCGGACGAACCTTAAATGACTCTTTTGTCATATTAGATGAAGCTCAAAATACGACCTCCGAACAAATGAAGATGTTTCTGACGAGGATAGGATTCAGCTCAAAAGCAGTTATTACCGGTGACATTACTCAGATTGATCTTCCAGTAGACAAACCTTCCGGACTCATTGAAGCGAAAGACATATTGCAGGAAATAAAAGGAATAAAATTCATCTTTTTTTCAAAACAAGATGTCGTACGGCATGGATTGGTCCAAAAAATTATTAAAGCATATGAAGATCTAGATGCAAAAAAAAAGAAATAACATCACACGGCAATGAACATAGTAAAAACTCAAATATCTTTAAACAAACTCATTGACAACAGTGACAGTGTCCGATGGGCCCTTCTGTTGGCCGTAACAATAATTTTTACAATTTTGCTGTATCCAAATCTTGTTATTAAAAAACATTCCTACAAGCTGGGAGATGTTGCCACAAGGGATATTAAATCCGCAAAAAATTTTTTAATTGAAGACAAAGAAGCCACAGAAGCCAGCCGGAAACATGCCGTAGAAAATATATTGACGGTGTACGATCATGATGTCAACATTTCCAAAAAAACCCATCAAAAAATAAAAAACGCCTTCGAGGATCTTCGTGTACTGTCTGAAACGCTAAAAAGCATTGATAAATCGGAATCATCCTCATCCGAAAATGAAGAAAAAAAGTTGGCACTACACAACCTTATTTGGCAAAAAAAGACCGACTTTGAAGAAAAATTGGGTATTTCAGTTAGTGATGCGGATTATAAAATCCTTGAACTGGAAGCCTTCTCCAATAATATCTCAAATCTTATATCCAGTATATTAAAAGAAATATACGACAATGGGGTGGTTGCAAACAAAGAGATGCTTCTCAAAGAAACCGATAGAGGCATCATTTTAAGCGATATTAAAACAAAAAATGAAATGCTTGTTTATAATTTAAAACACTTTTATGCGCTTGACCAGGCAAAAACCATGGTAAAAGTAATCGGACATCCCCTTCTTCAAGACAAGTCCCCCGATCTTCGAAATTTGATCGTAGATGTCGCTCAAAGACTTATTCAGCCGAATATAACGCTAAACAGAAGTGAAACCGAAGAACGGAAAAAAGCGGCCTATTCGGCCGTTAAACCGATATTTTACAAGATAAAAGCCGGTGAGATGCTTTTACGAGAGGGAGAGCGGGTAACCAAAGACCAGCTTTTCAAACTCAACGTCTATCAAGAAGGCGTAAAGAATGAACAGGTCTTAACAAACTGCATTGGATCAGCGCTTTTCATCCTATGCATCCTCATGACCATTTATGCCCTTTGCATTCACAATCGACCCAATCTCAACAACACCAAGAGCCTACTTTTTTTGGCAAGCGTCCTCATCACTTTTTTCTTCATCTCCAGCATATCGCAATCTTTAGCCGACTCCATGTCTCATTACACCCCCTTTTCAATCTCTGCCGATTCAATCTCTTATGGTATTCCCCTTGCTGCAGGTGCCATGACCACATGTCTGTTTTTGGGTATTGAAATGGCCATTCCCATAGCCATGTTAATTGCCATCGGCACAGCGATTATCTTTAAAAACAGATTCGATATTTTCGTCTACTTTCTTCTTAACAGCCTGATGGCTGCATACTGGATACAGAATTGCCGCGAACGTAAGGTCTTTATAAAGGCCGGTTTAAAACTCGGGTTGTTGAATGTTATTCTCGTTGCGGTTATCAACGTTTACATAGGCGGCTCCACATTCGTTAAATTGTTGTGGGACTGGGGGTTCGCCTTTTCAGGGGGGGTCGGCGCAGGAATCGTTACAGCCGGTATCGCACCGTTGGTTGAAATTGCATTTGACTACACCACGGACATTAAGCTGCTTGAACTGGCAAACCTCGATCAACCGATTCTTCGAAGACTCATGCTGGAAGCACCGGGAACATATCATCATTCGGTTATTGTCGGAACCATGGTTGAAGCTGCGGCATCAGAAATCGGTGCCAATCCATTGCTTGCAAAGGTTTGCGGCTATTTTCATGATATCGGTAAAATTAAAAAACCATTGTATTTTATTGAAAATCAGGCCAACGGAATCAATAGACACGACAAACTTGCGCCCTCCATGTCAAGTCTGATCCTCATCGCTCACATCAAGGACGGTGTGGAGATCGCCAAGCAAAACAAACTGGGGCAAGCCATTATAGAAACCATCAGGCAATCCCACGGTACAAGCCTTATCAGCTATTTTTACGATAAAGCAACGCAGCTAAGAGGCCAAAATGGAGTAAATGTCGACGACTTCAGGTACCCCGGGCCAAAACCTCAGACCAGAGAAGCCGGTCTGGTCATGTTGGCAGATGCCGTTGAAGCTGCCTCTAGAACCCTTGCAAACCCTACACCATCCAGAATTCTGGGACTGGTACAAAACATAATAAACAAAATTTTCTCGGACGGCCAGTTGGATAATTGTGAACTAACCCTGAAAGATCTGCATAACATCGCAAAAAGCTTCAATAAGATATTAAACGGTATACACCATCATCGCATTGAATATCCTGAGAAACAACTTTTGACCAACGGAATAGGAAAAAATGAAAGTTTTGATAGACAACAGGCAAAAGAAGTTCAAGATATCGATGACAACAGTTCAACAAAAAACCAAAGACATCTTAAACGCCTTGGCCTGCAATAACGCAGAACTTTCTATTTTGATCGTTGATGATCCTCAAATCGCAATACTCAATAAAAAATATCTTCATCGATCCGGCCCCACAAATGTTATCGCCTTCCCCATGCGCACAGACCCGTTTTCGAACATCAACCCAGAACTTCTCGGCGATGTGGTTATTTCCATTGAAACCGCCGAGAAAGAGGGGAAAAGTATCGGAATTAGTATGGAAGAACGTTTTACACAGCTTCTGGTGCATGGCATTCTTCATCTGTTGGGATATGATCATGAAAAATCTGAACAGGAAGCAGACAAGATGGAAAAAAAAAGCGACGAAATTCTCAAATTAATTGATTCTTAACCTGTATTTGGGGAGTTCGGTTCCTGGAACCTGTAAGGTTGATATCTATTTACCATATAGGCGCAAAGACGAAAAGGATATCCTTACTATTTTTTTTCTTACCCTGGCAACTTCGTGGCTGAACAGAAGAATTTTACATAAAACTGGCAATAATTAATTCGTGTCTTTCCAGAAATAAGGTATTTTGTTCAAGATCTCCCGCTGGAAATAACGGGATAAAAAGGCATGCGAGAAAATTAACCGCCCCGACGGAAAATCTGCCGGGACAAGCCCCGTTGATATACCGGGACAAGCCGGCATATTTTGATATTCCGAGGATTAATTTTCGAGCATAACGAAGAAATTGAGCAAAATAACTATTTATGGAATGGCACTGCCCAAATGGAGGTTTACAGATGCCTGGACTAGCGGTAAACGTTGACCATGTTGCAACATTGAGAGAAGCCAGAAAAATCAACTATCCAGATCCTGTGGCAGCAGCAATTCTGGCGGAACTGGCCGGTGCGGATGGGATTGTGGTTCACTTAAGGGAAGATAGACGGCACATCCAGGACCGTGATCTTAGGGTATTGAGGCAGATGGTTCAGACAAAACTGATATTGGAGATGGCTTCGAACAATGAAATGATTGGCATTGCCCTTGATGTCCAGCCTGATGTTGTCACACTGGTTCCGGAAAAACGGGAAGAGTTGACCACCGAAGGTGGATTGGACTTAATCTCCTATCGAGATATGATTGCCGATACCGTCGGTACGCTCCAAGACAGCGGTATTCAGGTAAGTATCTTCATTGATCCTGATCCTGACCAGATTAAAGTTGCCCATCAAATAAATGCAGCCATGGTGGAAATCCATACAGGCATATTCTGCGAAGCCAAAACAATTAACAAAAGAGAGAAGGCTTTTTCCGATATTATCAACGCTGCCAAATTTGCACACAAGTTGAGATTGGGCGTCAATGCCGGCCACGGTCTGTGTTACAATTCCATAAAGACCTTTAAAGGCCTCCATGAAATCGACGAGTTCAGTATCGGTCACAGTATTGTCTCAAGGGCGGTCCTCGTGGGTATGGAAAAGGCTGTCAGGGAAATGGTGACATTAATCAAAGAACTTTAACAGTGATGAACTTGAAAAATCGAGAACATTCTCACTTTAAGTTTTAGTTTCTTATAAATCATTTCCGTGCTTTTTGTGCCGAAAAACATTTTAATATCGAATGTCGAAGTAAAACCAACCTTCTACATTCGATATTCATTATTCGATATTCGTTATTTATTTTACTCGACCGCTTAAACTCAAATCTATCGCAAAAATATATTTTGAATGCTCCGAAAGCACTATTGGGAGAGGCAAATGTATCTTGTAACCGCTGATGAAATGCAGAAGATGGATCGTTTAACCATTGAATCGTTTGGTCTTCCCGGCAGAATTCTGATGGAAAATGCCGGCTTGGGGGCAACCCAATTTTTTTTAGATCAATTCAAGGGTGCTGAAAATAAAAAGATTGGTGTGATCGCCGGTCGGGGAAACAATGGTGGAGATGGGTTTGTTATTGCCCGATATCTGGCTCAAAAAGGAATAAATGTCACCGTTTATCTTCTTTCAGAACAACAAAAGGTATCCGGAGATGCTGCCGCCAACCTCAAACTCCTTTCCCCTCTAAAAATCCCTGTTATTGAAATGCCGGACGTAGAATCTTTTTCAGCACATAAAACCGCTATGCGTCATGAGGCGATCTGGATAGATGCAATTTTCGGAACCGGCCTACGATCGGATGTAAAAGGATTTTTTAAGGATGTGATAGACTTTATCAATCAATCTAACAAACCAATTTTTGCAGTGGATATACCTTCCGGTCTGAACTCGGATACGGGCCGACCATGCGGCACCTGTATCCGAGCCGATGCCACCGCAACGTTTGCATTTGCCAAAACCGGTCACTTTCTCTTTCCCGGTGCCGATTATACCGGAAATTTGAAAATTATCGATATCGGGGTACCGCCCCATATTGCAAACGAGGTCGGTCCCTTACAATCCCTGTTAACGCCGGATCTGATCCATACTGTTTTTGAACCCAGACCTTCGGATGCCCACAAGGGACACACCGGCCATCTTCTGGTCATAGCAGGTTCACCAGGCAAAACCGGAGCGGCTGCCATGACGGCCACGTCAGCCATGAGAGCCGGCGCCGGTCTCGTAACCCTTGGAATCCCGGCCAGCTTAAACCCCGTTTTAGAGGCTCAGGTGATGGAAGCCATGACAGATCCGCTGCCTGAAACCGTTAAAGGTATTCTAGCTGAAGCCTCGTTTCAGAGAATTATGGATCTTCTTTCCCATAAAAAATGTCTTGCCATTGGGCCCGGAATCGGCACGGCTCCTGAAACGAAAACGCTTTTTTTACGTCTGCTTCAAGAAAACCTCACACCGATGGTGATCGATGCGGATGGGTTGAACATCCTTGCCGGTCATACCGAAATATTGAAAGATCTCGACACTCCCATCATTCTGACACCCCATCCCGGAGAAATGGCACGGCTCATAGGGACAACTGCAGCCAACGTTCAGAAAGACCGCATCAAGAGTGCCCGAGATTTTTCAGAAACATTCAATGTCCATGTGGTGTTGAAGGGGGCCAGAACGGTTGTTGCACACCCGGCCGGCAGGGTCTTCATCAATCCCACCGGTAATCCGGGAATGGCATCCGGCGGCATGGGAGACGTTCTGACCGGCGTCATTGCCGGCTTTATCGCTCAGGGACATTCACCTGAACTTGCCGCCCATGCCGGTGTCTATTTACACGGTGCAGCAGCCGACTCTCTGGCCAACAACAAAGGGCCTTTCGGTTATCTGGCAACGGACGTAATGAACTCCTTGCCCGAAGAGATTAAAAAACTGGCCGACAGCATCAATAAGTAAATAAATGAGGAGCCGGGGTATTTTTCTTTGTTAAATCGCTTCATGGATAATGCTTTTTTTTAAACCGTGTAAACTCGTGGTTAAAGGATCGTAAAGAAAAAACAGAATCCAATATAAAAACAATGGGCTTATCTTAAATCAAACACTTTCTTACTTTTGAAATGTTTCGGAATGCATCTGTTTTTTCTAACAATCCCTAAACCACTCAAACAGTACACGCTTTTCAAAAAAGATGATCCATTCCGCTCTCTGAGGCTTAGGCTTATAATTATATGTTGCGTGTGTTCACAGGGTTTGCTTTCCCGTGTAACGATATTGGCGGAGTGGCTTTGTCATTTCAATGACTTAGCAGTGGGGGAGACCGCGGCTCCCGCGAGCTTTTCGCGGGAGAACGCGGAGGGGGCAGGAATGCCACCTCTGTTAAGTCTTTGAAATGACCAGACACGCAGACACCGGAGTGAAACGGAAGAGCACACCCCGTGTACACGCACGTTTATATTAACAATAAAAAATACCCTGCCCCCTCAAATAAATTTAAAGAATCATATTATGAACTTTGGAGTTACGTATCATTGTGACTGAGCGATTATCAAAATTCGAATATCAGACAACAACCCGTTCCGTGGATGAAACAAAAAACCTTGGAAAAACAATCGGCACAGCCGTAACAGGTGGAACGGTTTTGGCTTTAACCGGTGATTTGGGAAGCGGCAAGACTTCCTTTGTCCAGGGACTGGCCATAGGTCTTGAAGTGCCGGCCGGTTATTATATCGCCAGCCCATCCTACACGTTAATCAACGAATATCCGGGGCGATTTACCCTGTTTCACGTCGACCTTTATCGCATTTCAGATCCCATGGAGTTGGAAGATATCGGTCTTTATGAAATACTCCGTAACAGTGGCATTGTGGCCATCGAATGGGCGGACAGAATGGAACAAGAGCCTTTATCCGATTCAATAAACATACACTTTGAACTTACAGACGATAACACACGTAAAATAAACATTACGACATATGATTTAAAAAATGCGGATCTGTTAAAAAGTATCTTGTGAAATTATCAGTAAAAAATTCCGTTGCCGCATGAAAAGGATACGCCCTTGATTAAAGACGCTTGTTTCAAGTTGCGCTTGACTTAATGCCGTCATTTGTAATATTTTATATGCTTTGAAGTTTGACGCCGGATCAGGTAAAGAAAGTTCAACGTGACACCGAAATCCAACGTTTAAAAGCGGAATTGGTAATTATTGTCATCTTAATTTTATTTAAGGAAATTATGATATGTCTTTAATCGTACAAAAATATGGCGGCACTTCAGTGGCCGATCTTGACCGGATTCGCGATGTGGCAAAACGGGTGGCCAAGACATTTGACCAGGGCAATGACGTCGTTGTCATCCTGTCCGCCATGGCCGGTGTTACAGACAGCCTGATCGACATGGCCGAACAGATAGCGGAATCTCCGGATAAAAGAGAGCTCGATGTCCTTCTTGCAACAGGGGAGCAGACAACGGCGTCGCTTTTGGCCATGACGTTAAAAAATATGAATTATCCTGCCTTGTCTATGCTCGGGCATCAGGCCAAAGTGGTTACAGACTGTGCTTTCGGTAACGCACGAATCATAGAAATCGGCGCCGAAGATATTATGAAGCTTCTCGAAAAACGGAATATCGTTGTTGTGGCCGGATTTCAGGGGTGTGACGTCAGTGGCAATATTACCACGTTGGGGCGCGGAGGTTCGGACACCTCCGCCGTAGCTATCGCCTCGGCACTTAATGCAGACATATGCGAAATTTACACCGATGTGGATGGGATTTATACCGCCGATCCCAATATCTGCCAAAAGGCCAGAAAGATCCATCGAATTTCATATGACGAAATGCTCAATATGGCCAGTCTCGGTGCCAAAGTTTTACAGATCCGCTCGGTGGGATTTGCTAAAAAATACAATGTCCCCGTACATGTTAGATCGTCTTTTAGCGAAGAGGAGGGAACCATGGTTGTAAGTGAAGACGCCGGCATGGAAAGTCTTGTTGTTTCCGCCGTAACTCATGACAAAGATCAAGCCCGCATCACCCTTAGAAAGGTTCAAGACCGACCGGGGGTTGCTGCCAATATTTTTGCACCCATTGCCGAAGCGGGCATTGTTGTTGACATGATCATTCAAAATATACGCCCCGAAGGTCAAACGGATCTGACATTTACCGTTCCAAAAGCACAATATACAACCGCCATGGAAATCGAACGTAGAGTGGCAAAAGAAGTTGGAGCGGAAGATGTTATCGGCGATAAGAACATCGCCAAGGTGTCTGTTATTGGTGTGGGAATGAAAAACCACTCTGGTGTCGCATCCTTGATGTTCAGCACTTTGGCCAGGGAAAACATCAACATTATGATGATCAGTACATCGGAAATCAGAATTTCTTGCATCATTGAAGAAAAGTATACCGAGCTAGCCGTGCGTGTGCTTCATACCGCATTCGGATTGGATAAAGAAGATTAGCCCGGGACTCCTCATGAAAACATTCGACACCGAACAGATGATTTTCACCATCGTGTTGGCGGTGGTCATTTTAGGTGTCTATATCTACAGAGTTCTTCATCCTTTTTAGAAGCTGTTTCTAAGCCTCCTGTCGATGGTTTGAACCGAGAAAAGAAGCTATCATGAAAAAATATTTCCCTGCCTTTCTTATCATTGTCGTATTCCCGATATTTCTCATGGGTCAAGTTCAAGAAGACGCCCCTAACTACCGCCAGGCAAGGGAAAAAATGGTGCGATCACAGATCCGTCTGCGAGGGATATCCGACAAAAAAGTTCTGAAAGCCATGTCCGAAGTCCTTCGGCACAGTTTCGTCCCAAAAGAACTCGCTTCCCAAGCCTATAAAGATCATCCTCTGCCCATCGGTGAGGGCCAGACGATTTCCCAGCCATACATTGTGGCCCTTATGACCGAAAACCTTGAACTCAAAGGTTCCGAGCGCGTCCTTGAAATCGGAACCGGCTCCGGCTACCAAGCCGCCATTCTCGCAAATGTCACCAAGGAAGTTTTCACCATTGAAATCAAGGAAAAGCTTTATAAAAAAGCAACTCAAACCCTTCACGCATTGGGTTTCACGAACATTAAAACCCTTCATTCAGACGGTTATTTTGGTTGGCCCGAAGAAGCACCTTTTGACTGCATTATGATCACGGCCGCCATCGATCACATCCCACCGCCGTTGTTAAAACAGCTCAAAGACGGTGGGAGACTCATTCTCCCCCTTGGGAACCCATTTAGCTACCAGAACCTTAGCCTTGTAACAAAACACGGTGAAGACTATACTGTTAAACAAATTACCGGTGTTCTATTTGTGCCGATGACCGGATATGCCCTCGAGCAAAACTAAAGATGATACCCGCGGCAGTATTTCTATTATCGCTTTCAGCCCTGTCTTTTGAAATACTTCTTGTCAGGGTTTTCTCCATCAGCCAGTGGAATCATCTGTCTTTCATGGTCATCAGCATCACGCTTTTTGGATTTGCTGCCGGCGGCACATTTTTAAATATCATCGATCTCCACAAAAAGAGCTGGGAAAAACATCTTTCCACCTATGATAATATCCATATTTTCAGCATTCTTTTTACCATTTCTACCATCATTTCAGTTATTGTTTTGAATCGAATTCCCTTGGATTACTTTAGGCTCCCCTTGGAACCTATCCAAGCCCTTTATCTTTTAACAACATATCTTCTTCTGGCACTGCCCTTTTTTTTCACCGGTCTTGTTGTGTCCATTGCGTATGCGTTTATGCCCGAAAAAACCGGCTTCGTCTATTTCGCGAGTATGACGGGTTCGGCATTTGGTGCAATTATACCGTTTATCCTTCTTCCTTTTATCAGTGAAGAAAAACTTATCATTCTTTCGGCATTCGTTCCATTGACAGTGATTTTTCTAAAATACTCAAGTCATAACCAAGATCATATCTCAATAAGAAAAAGTTTTCACCTTAAAAGAGGATCCGTTATCTTCTTATGTCTCTGCATGGTTATCATTTCAGGAATCCTGATTGTTAAAGGCAGCGACACCATAATCAAAGTAAAACCTTCCCCATACAAAAAGCTTAGTCAGACCCTCTTGTTTCCCAACACCCGAATCACCGAAACCACAAACAGTATACGCGGCAGGTTCGAAAATATTGAAAGTCCACACCTTCGATTTGCGCCGGGATTAAGCCTAAAATACCAAGGCACCCTCCCTGACCAGACGACCCTTTTCAAAGACGGAGACAATCCTTTATTTCTTTATCAATTAACATCCCGAAACGATGCGCAATTCTCAAAGTTCACCCTCCCATACACCGGATACGCGCTTGTGCCTCATCCAAAGCATATCCTTGTCATTCAGCATGGCGGGGGATCCGCCATTCCATGCGCTTTGGCATCGGGTGCAGGAAACATCACCATTGTCGAGCAGCAACCCCAAATCGCAAAACACGTTCAGCAAAACTATGAACTTCCGGTTATCAACCAAAATCCAAGAACATTTTTAGCCCGATCTGACAACAGATACGACATTATACACATAGAAAACTGGGGAACTTCTCTTCCTGGATCAGCGGCCCTGACCCAGGATTATTTTTTTAGTATTGAAAGTTTTATACAATATTTCCAACATCTTTCGAATAAAGGTGTTCTCATTGTTTCACGGTTTCTTTTACTGCCGCCGTCAGATGCGATTCGCCTATGGGCCACTGCATACGAAAGTTTGAGATCCCTTGAAATCAAAAATGCTGAAAAACATATCGCTGTTTTGCGCAACTGGAACACCTATACCCTGATCGTATCCGCAAAACCTTTTCACGACACCACCTTGCTGCAAAACGTTTCCCGAAACTTAAATTTTGATATGGTTTTCATTCCCGGAATATTGAAGAAAGATGTCAACCGTTTTAATATTTTTGATGCCCCGTATCATTATATCGAAATCAAGCGTCTCTCAGAGGCGTATCAGCTAGGAACCGAAAAAACATATTTTGACAACTATCCCATGGATATCTTGCCTCAGACGGACAACCGCCCTTTCCCTTATCGGTTCTTGAAGTGGTCGCGCCTGATAGCACTTTACAAAATGACCGGAAGCAGGTTTTATTCCTTATTCATGTCCGGCGAAATTGTGGTTTCCGTTGTTTTAATAGAAGCATTAGGGATATCGCTTCTTTTGATGCTTCCCTTTTTGTCAATCTTAAGAGATTCTCGAAAGTTCCATTTCTCCAAAATGCTATACTTTCTTGCCGTGGGTTCAGGTTTTATGTTCATT
>Ga0209536_100010116_pt1 | contig 13947 bp, 12 predicted proteins | sample DeeMarSeWOR28_12_FD_187461 | JGI IMG/M metagenome (GOLD analysis project Ga0209536, IMG submission 187461) | Marine sediment microbial communities from White Oak River estuary, North Carolina - WOR-2-8_12 (SPAdes) (version 2) | ecosystem: Environmental > Aquatic > Marine > Intertidal zone >...
GAAGGGACTATTAAAGGGACTGTTTAGTTACCGTGGTGACGCGGAGTACCACGAGGGTGAGTGATGGATTTGTCTCCTGACGTGCTGGATGTATTGCAGGTGTTGTTGAAGCTGCGTGATCTGGACGAGCTCGGGGACGTGGCTTTGCTTGACCTGGCAAGGGATTCACGTATCGAAGTGTTGAACAACGGCGAGACGCTGCGGGCCGATCAGTATCTTGGCCGGCATATTTATCTGATCGAAGGCGTAATGGATCTGATTGCCGATGGGAAGAGACTGCATACAGTCACCGCAGGTACGGAGCGCGCGCTGTCACCGCTGTTTCGGGTCCGCACCCAGGGTCTGGAAGCGCGCTGCGCGCGGACAGCCCGCATACTTTCGCTGGACCAGGCGACGTTCATGCGCTATGCGCTGACAATCAAACGCGAACCAGGCTCCGGGATCAGCGTGCAGGAATGTCATGCGAAGGATGATGAGGCAGAGCTGATAGAGGAGATTCGGGCGATCTTCTATCACAGAGAAGTCGATCTGCCCAGCATGCCTGAGGTGGCAGGCAGGATCAGTCGGGCCGTGCAAAATCGGGATGCAGACTTTCGGCGCATCGCGGTCACTATTCAGGCCGATCCAGTGATTGCCGCCCGTATCGTGCAGGTGGCAAACAGCGCGATGTATGCGGGCCTCCGCCGCGTAGAATCAGTGCAACAGGCGATTACCCGCATCGGCCTGCAGGCAATACGGGCCATCGTCATGAGCGTTGTATTGAAGAAGCTTTTTATACCCGTTGCGCCTGTAGTGTGCGAGCGCATGCTCGCTTATTACGCACACTGCATAAGAGTGGGCGCAATCGGTCACGCTCTCGCACAGCATATTCAGGGTTTTGATCCAGAACGTGCGTTTCTCGCCGGCCTGATTCATGATATCGGTGTTCTGCCATTGTTGATCCTGGCGGACAAACGTACAGAGTTGAACCGTGATCCCGACCGGCTGGAGCGCGTAATCAGCAAGCTGGGTGCCACGGTTGGCGCAATGTTGCTCGAGCAATGGGGATTCGAGGCGGAATTCGTTACCGTCGCCAGAGAATCCAAGCACTGGATGCGCGAGGTCGACGCCGCGGACTATTGTGACATTGTACAGATCGCGCAATTGCACTGTGCAATGGTCGGTGGCAAAACGGTCGAAGCCCCGCCTATGAGTCAGTTGCTCGCTTTCCGGCGTCTGCACTTGGATGAAGTTGATCCGGTTACGGTGCTTCAGCAGTCCAGGCAGGAGATCAATGGGATTGTCAGCCTGTTGACGGACTGATTTCGACTACTGACCATATCTCAGCTGCGGCACTCTCAGAGTGCCTGGCTGGAAGCCAGGCGACCGGGCATCCAGCGATCGTTAAATGCGTTCGCGATAACTGTGTCGCAGATACGTGGAGTTGGCCGTCTGTCCGGTAGACGTCCGGAGGTCCGATAGAATCAGTGTTCTCCAGGTTCTAAAGCGGTGCTGAATCAAGGGTTGGTACCAAAATGTCACTCTCGGTCGCCGATTTTCTGCGATAACTACAATTTGTCCACCTACAAGCGCGAGGTCTGGCTGCGTGACGGTCACCATTTCGAGAATCACTGCGTGAGGTATTTCCACAGTTAACCCCCGCTTACCGCTCTTGGAAAATCCAGACTTCATTTAGGCCGAGTAACTGCTTGGCGTTTTCTGCGTATTCAACCGCCCAACAGATCTTGGATGACACCCGCTTTAGCACGCTAACAGTTATAGATAACCGGCACCACATGATCACAGCGAATGACAGGACGAAATGGCATCGCATCTTGTGGCTGGATTATGTTGGTTCGTAGTTTATTGTGTTCGCCTCTTACCGTTCCGCATCCCGTACGGTGAGAATAGTCGAACGAGCCGTAGCATGTTGGCATCAGACAATATTACGGATAGTCTGTTGGTGCAATCACCGATCTCATACAACCCTGCCACGGCCAGGTGATCCCCTGGTCGGGTAGCTTACCCCGTATGGTGCAAATATTCGAGCGAGCCGCATGATATTGTTGTCAGGGAACATTACAACTAGTCTGTTGGCGAAATGCGTTGAGGAAGCGCTGATCAATTGAAAAGTACCAGTCTTTGCGAGCGAGGCACGGCAATTTTAACTCGCAACCGTTCGGGGATAGCCTCGGGAAGGACGACCTGGCCCTTCGAAGACGTCTCGGCTGCGGCGAGTTCTGACAGTGTGGTTTTCCTGCCGGATAATCGTACTGGTAAAACTATCCGGCAGGTGCTGCGGTCGGTCTACCGGGTCGCTATCCGACGAAGACAGCCCCGCAGGATCGACTTGCGCCTGGTTGCGCTGCACACAGCAGGAAAGATTCCCGGATGCAGAATTTTGCGCCGGTGCGTACCGGCGCTGGTTGTTCGCATCCCTGTGTATGTCTGGTACAGCCGCTAGAAGGAATTTTCGAACACAATCTCTTCGAGCGGAAGTTGCCCCGGCTTTGGCCAGGGATCTTTGAGTCCTTTTCCGATTGCCACCATCGGCCCCATGACATGATCATCCGGCAAGCGGATCAGCTCCGCGACTTTTTCAATATCGAATCCGATCATGGGACAGGACTGGTAACCCATATCCTGAGCGACCAGCATGAGTGTCTGCATCGCGAGGCCAATGGACCGCTGCGCTTCATCCCGCTGCAGCCATTCACGCCCCTCGTGGAATGGCCCCATCCAGTTGACCAGGAGCTCAGAGACCTCTTTTGGCGCATTTACCCAGTAGCGTTCCGGATGTTTCTGCCATGCTTTCAGGTCTGCGGTAAAAAGAACCAGCAGCGAGGCATCGGTCATTTGTGCCTGGTCATTGCCGAATTCTTTGCGTATTCGGGCACGTAGCTCCGGGTCGCGAAGTATTACGAAGCGCCAGTGCTGAATATTGAAACTTGTGGGTGCCTGAATCGTTGCTTCCAGCAACTTGCGTTCTTCAGCCTCGGTAAGGGTGTGCTTGCTGTCGAAGTGCTTTACGGCACGTCGCTTGTATACTGCGTCTATCGTATTCATTCCTGCTCTCCTTCTAACTCAGTGACCAAAGGTGTATCAGAGGAACCGGTTTTCTGTCTCAAGATAATGCCTGCAAAGGCTAGGGCGGTGTGCAATTTATGATCCACCTGTTTTTCAGCAAAGATATCAGCGCTTCTTGTCTCTCCTACACTGCTAGGCGGATACGCGCATATCCAGCAGCGCTATTCAGTGCGGAAGTGAGATGCTGGACGCAGTCTACCACGCTGGTGTGGACGTCTGGCACCGAGCAGCAGTCGATACATGCGCCTTTGCTGTGCATCGCCAGGTCGTCTGATCAACCCATGTCGAACAACAGCAGTTCGGCTTCCGAGGCGCCGGTCAGCACGATCGTTGCGGGACCCTCGATCGCCACGCCGTCGCCGGCGTAGAGCTGCTGGTCGTTGAGCACGGCGCTGCCCTGCGCGACCTGCACCCAGCCTTTGCGGCCGGTGGCCAGTACATGGCTGACGCTGTCCCCATCGCCCAGCAGTGTGGCGTACAGATCGACGTCCTGATGGATTGTCACCGAGCCATCGCGACCGTCGCGCGAGCCGACCAGTCGCAGTTGCCCCCGCTTTTTATCAGCGGAAAAAGTTTTCTGCTCGTAACTCGGCTGCAGACCGTCATGCTCTGGCAACACCCATATCTGCAGGAAGTGCACGGGCTCGGTATCGGAAGCGTTAAACTCGCTATGCGTGACACCAGTACCGGCGCTCATTCGCTGCACATCACCCGGACGGATGACCGAGCCGTTGCCGATGCTGTCCTGGTGCTCAAGGGCGCCCTGGAGCACATAGCTGATAATTTCCATGTCCCTGTGGCCATGCGTGCCGAACCCGCCACTGGGGGACACGGTGTCGTCGTTGATCACCCGCAGGTTGGAAAAACCCATATGCCGGGGGTCGTAATAATCACCGAATGAGAACGTGTGGTAGCTGTTGAGCCAGCCGTGGTTGGCGTGACCGCGTTCTTGTGCCCGGCGCAGTGCAAACATGCTGGTTCTCCTCTAGCTGAATTGCTCCACAACCTAGTGAATTACTCAGGTAAGATAAACAGCACTTGCAGCAAAGGACCTTTGCGGCTTGTGCAACAATGGCGAGGGATGGTTGAATCGTATGCAACTCATGCGGTTAAGCAGACACCTGGCGTTGGTTAACAGCGCCTCAGTGGCAGGTGGCACGCTCGATGGATGAACTCGGCGTATTCGTGACGGTGGTTGAGGAGCAGGGGTTCAGCGCGGCGGCGAAGCGGCTCGACTCCACACCGGCTGCCGTGAGCCGTCGGATCAAGGCGCTTGAACACCGCCTGGGCGTCCGGCTGCTGCAACGCACCACCCGCACGCTCAGGCTGACGGAAGCTGGCGAACTCTATTTCCGCGAGGTCAGCCGGCTGTTGGGCGACCTACGCGCCGTCGAGGAACAGCTCGAAGCGGTAACCGGTCAAGCCAGCGGCGAATTGCGGATTGTCGCGCCCATGTCGTTCGGTCAGCGTCGACTGGCACCGATGGTAGCCCGATTCGCGTTAATGCATCCGAAGCTGCGTGTCACCCTGCTGCTCGAAGACCGGGAAACGGACATCGTCGCCGAAGGCATAGACCTGGCCGTGCGTATCGCCTATCCGAGTGATTCATCCCTGGTGGCACGACCCATTGCGCCGGTACCGAGATACTTCTGCGCATCACCGGCTTATCTCGTCAGGCGCGGCACACCGCGATCACCAACAGATCTTCTGCAGCATGACTGTCTCCACTACAACGTCATTTCTGAACGTGAGGAGTGGACCTTCGGCGGCAGCGAAGGGGACGAAACGATTGTGATGAAAGGGGTGTTTTGCAGCAACAATGGCGAGGTTCTGGCCGAAGCGGCGATGCAGGGACTGGGCATCACGCTGCTACCCGACTTCATTATCGAGGATGCGCTCGCCGACGGACGCCTGGTGCGTATCCTGGAGGGCCGTGAGCGCTCGCCACTGACACTCTCGGTTCTCTATCCCTCTCGGCAACACGTTCCGGTCAAGACGCGGCTGTTTATCGACCGCATGGTCGAGGCGTTTGCGTAGTCTGACCGGCTACGGGCAGCATTGCTCTGTTCTGATGCCTTTGGTGGGTGGGGCATCCATCCCATTGCTTCCGTATCGCTAGTGCTTTCTGCAACGTCGAAAGCACCGCGTCCGGGCGGTGCTGTTCGTCATATCCCGACACTCTCGGGCCGCCGCAGTCTACCGCGTGCCCCAACCGGTGTTTTCGTTTGAAGTGATATCTGTTCTGTAATCCAGTGCTTAGCGGCACGCGCGCAGCACGCCGGCAGGATTGGCACGATCCCTGAAAAGAACCCCTTCAAAGGTGAAAACACCGCAGCTTGCAGCGCGGGCTCTGGTGCACGCTACTGGGTCGATATTGGTGCGCGGCAGGTAGTGCCACTGGTCGGCTGGACGACCCCCAGCCCGGCGCGAGTGGCGCCTTTTCTTTCGACGCAGCTCGGCGTATCACGCGCTCCGAACTGGCGCGGTCCGTGCACAACTCGGCATCGGCGCCGGAGCTCTGGTCAGACGGAAACAGCGACTGAACCCACGTGCACAAGAAGTTCCATAGTGCTGCCTCGACGTTATTGACTTAAGGTCGTAAAGGATCTGCCTGAGGGGTTGAATATGCACACCATACTGTTCGTGATCGGCGTAATCATCGGCGCGCTCGCTTTGGTGGTGCTGGCGGCCTTGCTACACGGTGCGGGTGCCTATCTGAGCGAACGCTGGCGTGACCTGAGGTTGCAGCGGTAACCAGCAGGCAACGGTCGGCCGCGTACTTCACCGCGCCGCGCAGAAAACCCGGCCAATGCACCGCGGTCGGTCCGATCCGCGTCGCGTTATTGCGGCCGCCGGTCAGGACTCTGGAGGCGCAGGAACGCGCGGCGAGTCTTCGGGCCGAAGGTCTGGAAACTGGGGTTGGGGTTGTTGCGGTAGTCCTCTTTCAGCTGCGCCAGTCTATCCTGGTGAGCGGCCTGCAGCAGTTCACTGAAGTCCAGCCCGTAGGCTTCGGCGGCGTTGAGCCCGAAGATGCGGCGCCGCGCGCCTTCGGTGAGTGGCGGATACCCGTATTGTTCCTGCATCGCCTGCGAAATTTCGAAGCTGCGCAGGGCCTGGATCTGGTCCTGCGGACTGCCGTACCACAGCGAATCGGTGCCCCAGCAGATGCGTTCCTCGCCGAAGTAACGCAGCAGCTTGCCGAGCAGATGCGCGGCCTGGTCAGGTTGGCTCATGCAGGCGCGCCAGGTGCTGCCGAGTTCGGCGTAGAGGTTGCCGCTGTTGGCTTCGAAGCCGTTCTCCTGGTGTGCCTTGATAAGTCGATCGACGCCCTGGTCGGCCTCCGGGTTATAGGGCCCCTCGGCGATGCCCGGCTCGAAGCCGGAGTGATAGCAGATGAACGTCACGTCAGGAAAGCGACGCGCCACGCGCGCGATATCGGCCGGATGTGAATATCTGTAGTCGAGACCGCCGAGCGGGATACCGCGGTGGGCACAGATCACTTTCACGCCCAGCTCGCGCGCCTTCTCAATAAACGGAATGCCGTACTGTTCATCATCCATCCAGTAGCCGGTGCCGTCCGGTCCCCACTGCGGATAGGTCTTCCAGGCGGCGACATTGAAGTCGCGCGCGTGCACTTCCATGAACGTCAGGGCACCCGGTTCATTGGGCAGAACGCCGCCGTGGATCAGCGCGCGCTGCCGGCCGCCCAGCGTATCGATGATGGCGCGCGCCTCGGCGGCGTACTCGATGGGTGTGGGGTTGCTGCCACGTGCACCCCACAGCGCCGACACCACGGACACCTGGGTATCGCTGTCGAGAAACACCTCCTTCACCAGCTGCTCGGCGGAGTAACAGGCGTAGCCGCCGGCCTCGCATTTGCGGCGCTGCGCGAAAACCTGGTTGAGCACCCGTTCCCAGCGTCTGCCGTCGGCGCCTCTTGTCCAGGAACCCGAAGGGTCGACGCAGTGAGTCTGGATATCGAAAATGAACTCATCGCCGCCCAGTACGCTTTGCGCGGTGTCGGGGTCGTGGGCGGCCTCAGCGGGAATCGCGAATGCGCCGCCGGTTACACCGGCGCGCGCATGCACCTGGTTGAAGGCGAGCAGGGTGGCGGCGGAACCCATCAGGGTCTTGAGGAAGCTGCGCCGGTGGAGGCCGGTCTTTTTTGCCGCCTCGTCAACGAGTTGGTGGGCGTGGGCCTTGGCAGCGCGCTGCAGCCGGGTCAAGGGTCGCGGTGCGAATTCGCCATTGCTGGCGCTATCCACCTTGATGGGCAGACGGGTGCCCTGGGGATCGAAGTCCATCTGGATGCCTCGCGTCGGTCGCAGGTTTGAGTCCCTGTGACAAGCGTAGATGAGATTGGTGCGCGATGCCGGGCGGTAGTCAGCCGATCCGGGCCGGGATGCCGATCGGCCAGGCATGCAGTCGGAGAACAAACGCAGCGTACAGTGCCAGCCCGGCGAGCACGGCAATGACATCGTTGAAGGGCAAGGCGGGCGCGCCCGGGTGGGGAGAGGCGTGCGGCGCTTCAGCGCAATGCGGTCGGCCGCCGCAGGCGCGATTCTTATTCAAGCAGGCTGCGAAAAGGAAACACCAGCAGCTCGGCGGCACCTTGCGACTCCAGCAGCTCCCGCCAGCGCGTCACCTCGTCAAGGTCGACCCGCAGCATGACAACGTACTGGCCGCTTTTTATGGCAGCGTGTACCGCCTCGAGCTTATCCTCGGGTATGCCCATGCGGCGCATCCCGACCACCAGGTGCGACAGCGCGGCGGCGCCGGCCATCACACCGCCACCCACACCGGCACCGGCGGCGGCGCCAACAATGGCTTCGACAACAGGACCGGCTGCGAACAGCGGACCGAGGCCTGGAATGAGAAACAGGCCTGCAGCGCCGGTGAACAATCCCCACAGGCCGCCCCAGAAGGCGCCCATCTTCCCCCAGCCTTTGACGCGTTCCTCGGCGCTCGCGTAATACAGGCCCAGCGCGTCGTCACCGCCGCTGTGCGCTTTGCCGAGCAGCGAAATCATATCCATAGGGAAGTTGCGCTCGATGAGTTCGTGTACGGCGCGCTCGGCCCTGGATTCGTCCGGGAACAGGGCCAGGATGACCCGGTGTGTGGATGCGCTGGACTCAGTCATGGGCGGCACGCGTTTGCCGTGGTTGTGGGACTTCCACAGGTCGCTGTCGCTGCGGGCAGCCGCTGCAGCATCCGCGGGTGTCACTGGTTCTTGCCTGGCTGCGCGCATCGCGCTGAATCATGCGTTTGTCCTCCCGCGGGTGCAGGCCCGGCGACCCCTCTTCACCGGTCAATATATCCGCATCGGCAGCCAGGCGCATCAAGGAAATTCTGCTCGATTCGTGTACCGTCATTCATGCACAAGTCTGTGCTGGACTTGATCCGGTAGGCGGAATCCGGGAAAACCATGGAGTTCGATGTCCGAACAAAACCTGCTTCAGACCGTATCCGAGCTCCGGCATGGCGGATTAATCGGAGCTTCCTTAAGACAAATCGGCGCCGCAACTGGCAGTAACAAGAAGCTGTGGTAAGCGTAAGCATTCATCCGCTCAGTGTCGGGTGACCGAACGGGGTGACTGCAGGGCGCTGTCGAGCAGCGTGTAAAAGGTGTGTAGGCGCTGAGCGGGTTCGACCGTTTCCAACAGCGTCTGCTTGTGTTGTTCGCTCAGCGGCAGCGCCATATGCAGGCTGTTCATCAACTTCACCGTTGAAAGGCGTTCTGCCATGCTCCAGTCGGCCTCCAGACCCTTGACCTGGAAGTATCGTTTCAGGGTGCGCAGCAAGCGCTCGTGCTCACCGCGCAACTTGCTCTCGTGGTCGGCATAGTCGTCCCGGAAGCGGGACCAATCCGGGACAATCAGCCGATAGCCGCGGGTGGTTGGCAGTTCCTCTCCGACATCGTAACGGCACACTCCGCTCAGCACGAGTTCGATGCGACCGTCACTGGTTTCGCGATATTGCGTGATCCGTCCGGCGCAACCGGTTTGGCAGAGCCCGCCTGCATCCCTGGCGTCCGGGGCCGGTTGAATCATACCGATCATACGGTGGGTGCTGAGCGCGTCGCTAACCATGTTCAGATAGCGTGGCTCGAAGATGTTCAGGGGTAGCTCATTGCCCGGCATGACGATTGCCCCGGGCAGTGGAAACACTGGCAGTATATCGGGTAATTGGTGATATCGTGCCGTGAACGGGTTGTTACTCATGCATCACCTCCCGGGCCTCTCTCGCCCTCCCAAACAGGCCCCACCAGTTTCCCGGCGGAACCCGGCTATGACCCATCGATAACACGACCACCGCACCAAACCCCAAACGTGTGTTTGACCTCTTCACCGGGAAATTGTTCGCCTGGATAACTGCCGCGCGCACTCCCGTTTGCAGACTCCGTCGGGCACTGGGTTCGGATCCCGGCCACCCACGCGCCGGGATGCGGGCCCGTTGCGACGCACTTCGCGCCTTACACCCGGAGCTTCAGGGCTTACCAGTTTCGCAGCACAAGCCGGGTGCAGGGCAATGGTGTTGCCGAAGTCTGTGTTACCGCGCAATCCTTACGGGTGTCCAAGTTATGTCACTATAATCGGATTGACAAAGTCATTGTGTCTAATTAATGTACAGGTATTCGGAAGGGCTACGCGCCTCTGATATCCAGCCTCAGGCGCAAACGGTGGAGTAACAGGCGTTGCCACCTGGCAGGGATGAGTGCACGCACGACGCAGTCTACCGGGCACGTCGATGGGAGTGTCTCATGACCATGAAAACATTCACGGAATTCTGGAAGGGTATGTTCTTTCTGATTGCTACGCTGACGCTGTCTGCAATTTTTTACCTGGTCGTGGTGAAGTGGCAGCCGCTGTGGACCGAAGGCTTCAGAGACTTCGGGGATATATCCGACGCCATCATGCACCTCGACGAGACCGCGCAACCGGTGGCGGAAATGGCACCGCTGATGCTGGTTGAGATGGATGAGATGCGTAAGTCCATGCAAGAGATGCAGCGGTCTATTGCGAGGATAGAAAGAATCAACCCGAATGTGACGGAAATGACTCGCACCATGAACCGCATGACCTGGGTCATGGATCAGCGCATGGGCGCAATGAACAACAGGGTGGAGCGAGTCGGAGACAAGCTGTCCCCTCCCGGCATGATGCTGCCGTTCAACTGGTGAGCAATGCTCTTTTCACACCCTGACTGATTGTCGCATCGCGTTGCTGCTATGGCAGAGCGGGTGGGCAGCGCGCAGCAATGCGCGCTGCTGTGCGTCACAGGCTGGGCATCATTACGCTGTCGATGACGTGGACCATGCCGTTGGCGGTCTCGATATTGGCAGTGACTACGCTAAGCGCGTCTACCGAGATAGTTTGCCCCTGCACGGTCTTGAACTCGCGCTGCTGCAACTGGTCCGCGGCCGTGAGGCGTCCCGGCACGACGTGATAGCTCAGCACGGAAACGAGGGCGTCTTTGTCGGTTAACAGTCCGTCCAGCATTCCCTCGGGCAGCTTGGCAAAAGCGCCATCCGTGGGTGCAAACACCGTGAACGGACCCTCTCCGCGCAGCGTGTCGTAAAGATCCGCAGCATCAACCGCAGAACACCTGCGCAACCTGTGGTTGTGCACCTTGTCATAATGCTACAGGCGAGATTGGACGAGTCCGCGCCAACCTCGAAGCGGAAACCGGGTTCTTGATCGAAGTCTCCACTGCTACACTCCGCGGCTCCGGCACGGATCAAGACGGAGCGAGTGTGCCAGGACAGGAACGGGGAACAGAGTACAAACAGCGATGAAAGATCGAGACGAACCGCTCTTCGATGAAGACGACAGTAAACACAGGCCGGGTCCATCGGCCGATCCCGCGCTGCGGGAGCGCATCCGCCAGTTGGCGGATAAACAGCCCTACGCAGTACTGTGCGTGCAGGGCCAGGGCCAGCCATACGGAGCCCTGGTGGCATTTGCGTTCTCTGCGGATCTGCACCATGCGGTTTTTGTCACCCCGGTCGCCACCCGCAAGTACCGCCTGCTCAGTGAGTGTGATCACGTCGCACTTGTCATCGACAACCGTCCGAACAAGGCGGATGACCTGATGGAGATCGAAGCCGTGACCGTCACCGGTCGCGCCCAAATGATCGAACGCGGTGCCGAGTTTGACCGCTGGGCCGAACTGCTGGTCACGCGTCATCCGTATCTGGAGTCGTTCGTGCAAGCGGCCACGTGTGCACTGTTTCGTGTCGATGTTGTGCGCTTTCTGCATGTCGCGCGATTCCAGGAGGTCAATCAGTGGATTCCGAGCGCCCCCTCCTGATTCCACTGGCCGCGGCCGGCGACTATGACGAACGCATTGTCGGTGGCAAGGCGGCGAAGCTGGCGCAACTCGCACGCGCCGGTTTCGCGGTGCCGCAGGGGTTGTGTCTGACGACCTGGGCATATGACGCCTTTGTGAGCGATGCCGGGATCAGTGCAGCCATTCGCATGGAGCTTGGCCGCAAGCCCATGCACGATATGCGCTGGGAGGAAATCTGGGATGCCGCCTTGCGGATTCGTGCCACGTTTCTGGCGCAACCGCTATCCCCGTTGCTGCGCGAAACGCTCGCCGAAGGTCTGCGTGGTTTCGATGCTGCCATGCCGCTCGCGGTGCGTTCATCGGCAGTCGGTGAGGATTCGGCCGGGCGCAGCTTTGCAGGACTGCACGAATCGATTATCGGAGTCCGCGGCGCGGCAGCTTTGCAGGACGCTGTGCGTCTGGTGTGGGCCTCGCTGTGGTCCGATGCCGCCTTGCTGTACCGCAAGGAACTGGGTCTCGATCCGGCAAACAGTCGCATGGCCGTGCTGGTACAGGAGCTGGTCAACGCCGATCGTTCCGGCGTAGCATTCGCGCGTGACCCGCGCGATATGAACAAGGACTGTGCGCTCATAGAGTCAGTGCCGGGTCCGTGCAGCCTGCTCGTTGATGGCCTGGTCGACCCCGATCGCTGGGAACTGGACCGTAACACGCACGCCATCGTCGCCTGGCTTCCCGGCCAGCGCGACGCTGTGGCGACTGCTGCGCCGCTGCTTGAAACGCGCGATCTCGAGCAGATACTGGCGACCCTGCTGTCGGTCGAGCAGCTGTTTGGCTGGGCTCCCGACATGGAATGGACGGGGAGATCGGATGCGCTGACAGTCCTGCAGGCGCGGCCGATTACCACCCCGGTCCCTGACAACGATGAAAAGCGTGCCTGGTATCTGACTTTGCGACCGAGCGATGCGCGTTTGAGAGCGCTGCGCAAGCGCGTTGTCGAACGGCTTATCCCCGAACTTGAGGCGGTGGGTCGGGCACTGGCGGCCGAGCAGCTGGAGCAGCTCGACGACCAACAACTCGCCGATGCTATCGAGACGCGAACTGCGGCAGTTGCCAAATGGAAGAAAATCTACTGGGATGACTTCATCCCGTTTGCGCACGGTGTGCGGCGACTCGCCACCTATTACAACGACGCAGTGCAACCGAAAGATCCGTATGAATTCGTGGGTCTGCTCCGACATCAGCCACTGGTCGCCGGGCGGCGCAACGAGGCCATGCGTCAGCTGGCTCAACACCTGGCAGCGAACGTTGCGCTGCGCTCGGCGCTTGAGCGCTTGCTCGCCGAAGGCGCCGGCAGGGTGCGCTGGCCCGCATTCCGTGATGCCCTGGCAGGGATCGCCGCCGGCGCCGGGGATTTCGTGCGCGGGTTCGAAGAGTTGAAAAAACGGTTTCTCGATATCGCCTACGATCAGGAACGGCTGCACGATCAGCACGAGCCCATACTGCGCAACCTGATCGAGTTGTCACAGGCTCAGAGCCAGCCCCGCAGCGATGCATCATTCGCGGGCGACTCCGTGGCGGCACTGGAACAACGCTTGCTGAACGCGGTTGGTCGGGAACGGCATGCCGAGGCGCTTGAAGTTGTCGCAACCGGGCGTGTCAGCTGGAAACTTCGCGATGACGATAATCTGCTGGTGGCTCGTCTGGAAAGCCAGTTGTTGCGCGCGCTGGACGTGGCCGTGCAACGTCTGCGAGATGTCGGCAGACTCAGCGGAGCAGGGCGGCCTCACGACGCGCATGTCGAGCCGCTGGTGCGAGCCCTGCGCAATCCATCCTGCGGTCCGGTTACGCTTCAGCTCAGCGCCAAGGCCCCCCCATCAGCAGCATGGCGCGCGTTGCCGGGCGAGACGCCGCGGCAACTGATCGGGCAGCCGGCATCACCGGGTGTCGCCACCGGGGCGGTTCGCTGCATTCACGGGCGTGGCGACCTCGGCGAGTTCCGAGGGGGCGAAGTCCTGGTCTGCGACGCTATCCAGCCGACCATGACACACCTGGTGCCGCTGGCGAGCGCAATCGTCGAACGCCGTGGCGGGATGCTGATTCACGGTGCGATCATTGCGCGAGAGCTCGGCATCCCCTGTGTCAACGGCGTGCGCAACGCCGCCGAGATCCTGAAAAACGGCGACCTTGTGACTGTCGACGGTCATCTGGGCATCGTGACGGTCGGGGCTGCCGAGTTCGACCTGGAATTGGGCGGCGATACCACCTGATCGGGCGCAAGCCCAAACCCGCGACGCATCGGTCAGCCCGGCCGCCCTGCAACCCCGAGATGCTCGGTCTGTGCGCTGCAAGCGACCGCGCTGCGTCGCGAATGCCCAGAGGGGTCAACCCGAAATGTTCGAGGAGGAAGCCCGGCGATCCAGTGGGGGCGAAGACTCCGGGTACACCGAGCAGGCGCATGCGCACCGGATGGGAACTCACGACGACTTCCGCTACGGCGCTGCCGAGCCCCCCGTAAACGGTGTGCTCTTCGACGGTGACGATGGGACCGCGCAACGCAGCCTCAGTGATGCTCTCCTGATCGATCGGGCGGAT
>Ga0209536_100010117_pt1 | contig 13947 bp, 13 predicted proteins | sample DeeMarSeWOR28_12_FD_187461 | JGI IMG/M metagenome (GOLD analysis project Ga0209536, IMG submission 187461) | Marine sediment microbial communities from White Oak River estuary, North Carolina - WOR-2-8_12 (SPAdes) (version 2) | ecosystem: Environmental > Aquatic > Marine > Intertidal zone >...
CATCAACCGCTTCTTCGTAGCGTTCCTGGCCCTCATAGACGCTACCTAGGTTGCCCATAACCTGGGCCTTGCCCTTGACATTGCCCAGTTCCGCAAAAATGAGGTAAGCTTTGTCCAGCGCGGCCTCCGCCTGTACCCATTCAGCCAATTCACGGCGCGTGACCCCCATATCATTGAGGATCTCGCCCGCTCGCTGGCGGTCTCCGGCGGCTTCGGCTGCGCCATAGGCCTCAGCAAGCGCCTGCGCCGCATCCTCGAAGCGACCCGCTCGAAAATGCGTAATCCCCAGTGCATGCAGGTTCACCAGATCAGCCATCGAGATCACCTGTTGGGATCGGGCGAGTTTCATAATCGCCAAGCGGCGGCAAAGGGACACTCAACGTGATGGTGGTACCCCGCTCAGGCGGTGAGGTACTGGATTGAATGTGCAGAAAGCCATCAACCAGCCGGGCCCGCTCCCGCATATTCAACAAGCCAAAGCTGCCGCGACGTTCGTAGGTGTCGGCCACAGCCATGACATCAAAGCCGCGACCATCATCGCGCACCTGCACGCTGAGGGTATCATAAGTCGTCGCCATTGTGATCCACACATTGCTGGACGCGGCATGGCGCTTGGCATTGTTGACTGCTTCTTGCACAATGGAGAAAATGGTGCCAGCTATCTTGGTGTCGAACTGGCGCGGCAGCGTTGCGCGCGTGAAGTGGACGGCGAAGCTCTCAGTTTCGTTGAGCTGGTCCACGTAGGATTCCAGGGTGGGCACCAGGCCCTGCGTCTCCAGGATAATAGGTCGGAGCTCGAAGAGAACCACCCGCGCCTCACGGGCGGCCTGATGGACCAGCCTGCGCAGCGCATCCAACTCATTAAGAGCAGCTTCCGGTCTCACTGCCATCAATCTCTGCAGGTGGTCGATGCTCATACTGATTGCCGAGAGCATCTGCACCGTGCCATCGTGCAGATTACGGGCTAGTTCGCGACGTACATTCTCCTGGGCCTCGATTATGCTGTCGCGCTCCTCTCGCAAGCTGGCGTAGAGCCGTGCGTTTTCGATAGCGATAGCCGCCTGGGCCCCGATTGAAGTCAGCAGACGCAGATCTTCGGTGTCAAAGCCAGCGCCCGAGAATTTATTGAGCACCTCCAACACACCTATGGTACGCCCCTTAATCCTAAGGGGCACGGCGGCGATGGATTGGGTAAGAAAGCCTGTCCGCACGTCAACACGAGGATTGAAGCGTGGGTCAGTACGAGCTTCATTGGCGATGGTCGGTTGGCCAGTGCGCGCGACCCAACCGGCAATTCCCTCGTGGATGGAAAGACGCTGGCGGCGCAATATGTCGCTACCTCCGCCGTGGCTCACCTCAAATACAAGCTCCCCTTTTCCCTCATCAATCAACATCAGAGACGACGCAGCAGCATCCATAACGTCTGCGGCGAGTTGCATCGTATTGCTCAGAAACTCGTTAAGATCGAAATTAGTGACTAACGCCTGACCCACCTGGTAGAAGAAGCCAAGCCGGTTCACACGCTGCTGGGCCAGAGAGAGGTCGGCGGCCAAAGAAATGAGTTGGCCTACGCCACGTCCGAATTTGCCAAGCCTGCGACGCACAGTCAAGCCAAAAGGCTGATCGGACGGCAGTATCAAGCATATAGAGCCGACGACACGTGTGTCACGCAACAGAGGGGCATTGACCAAGAGGGACTTACTGCCCGACAGGCGGCTGACAGAGATGGGGATATCATCGGCAGAAGGAATACGCCAGACACGTTCCAGCAAGCGACGCTCGATAGCGCCTTCCCAACGATCGACAACGGGCAAAGCATCTGGCGGAATAGCGCCGGTCCGCAAACGTTGCGGTGTACGTGCCTGGACCAGGATCGAACCAGCTTGAGCGCGAAACGATTGCGTGAGAAGTATCAAAGCCTTTCGCAGCAAAGCACTCTCGTCACGTGTCGCGGCTAGCTCGAGGAAGGCTTCCAGAACGGCGGGATCCTCGGATGTGATGAAGGGCGAAACTTGTGGGCTGGGTTCCATATCGGCCATGAGCTATGCCAAGCTATCAGGGAAAACGTAACCGGGGTAAGCCGGGCTGCGAGGGAGAAGGTCGGGCATCAGTAGGTAATTTCGAGCAATCCCTCGGCAACCTTGCGGATCGCCTCGGCCGAGAGCGAGCTGAGCTGCATTGCTACCCGCACGTAAAGCAGGTTGCCAGGCTGGAGCATAAACTCTCGCACATCTTCCGGCAACTGTGCCAGATGCTCCAGTTCGTCGATTCCAGCAATTTGATCACCGCTGGATGTGAGCCCTTGATCCAGGAAATAGGACAGGGGCACCTCAAGGAAATCGGCTAGCTTCTCTAGTTCCAACAGAGGGATATCAGTCCGCCCAAATTCGTAGCTGGAAATACGGCTACTTGGGCAGTCCAGCAACTTGGCCAAATCCTTCTGCGAATAACCGGCTTCTATGCGTGCCTGTCTTAGCAACACACCAATGATACGTCGGCGCAATTCCATTGCCTCTTCAATCGGCAGATCTCGATCTTCATCGTCGGGGATCGGGTCATCCGACCAGAAATAGGTGATGGGCACTCGGTACGTAAAAGCCAGCACCTCCAAATGGGGAAGCGAGATGTCGCGCCGCCCATACTCGTAATCAGAGATAGCGCTCGTTGGAAAGCCAGTCGACTCGGCGGCATCCTTGATGGTCATGCCGGCCCGGACTCGGGCATTCCTAAGCAAGACGCCGAGAATCTTACTCCGTATGGTAGCTGCCTCCGGTTCTTGCATGGGCCCGCTCCTCTTGACTCCTTACCTGTCAGCTGGAATTACAAAGCAAAATGATCGGGGCATCGATTACAAGTCCCGACACCCTTCCATATTATAACATAATATTGTCGGATTCACTGGCATTATAGCCCACATGTACTATAACGGCAAGTGATGATTGCCTAGCATCTTACTTAATGACTTTGCAGTCCAAGCCCAACACCTTCCTCGCTCTCCCAACTGAGGATAGAGACCCAGTGGAAAGTGTAGCACGAATTATGTGGGGAACCAAATGCTAATTGTCTCGCTCAGGTCCAGGTGCGTTCCGAATTCTTGGACGCACAGTGCCGCAGGCCGAGGGGCAATTCTCCCCTGGTCTTGCAAAGATCTGAGACATACCCTCAGGCCCGTCCTGATTGCGCCTGCAACTTGCCTGTGCTACAATGCATTGATTATGTTTGAAAGGAAATTGTAATGACCAAACCCCGCAAGCGCCGGAAGACCACGAATCGCTTGCCGATCCCTGTGTGGATGGTAGGGCTGGCAGGCCTAATATTGGTGGCAATGGGGCTGATCGCTTTGACAGGGCAACAAGGCGACAGCTCTAACTCTGATGAGTTACCCTATCCCTCCATACCACGCATTTCTGCGGCCGAAGCTCACAGGCAACAACAAGCGGCTACGGGCGTGATCATTGACGTGCGTGACGCCCCGTTCTATCAGGAGTCCCATGCGGCTGGTGCGCTCTCCATTCCGGAGCAAGAGGTACTGGCACACATAGAGGACCTCCCCAGTGACAAGACGCTCATTTTCTACTGAACCTGACCGGCCGAAGAGAGCAGTGCCCGTGTGGCACAGACCTTGATGAACCGTGGGTTTAGCAACGTACAAGTAATGCTTGGAGGACTTGACGCCTGGCGAGGGCAGGGCTTCCCAATGGAGCCATAGGGCATCATCAGAAATTTGCCGTTCGACCGCTGGGGCCAGGCAGAACGCGTGGCCCCAGTGGAGGACGTGAGACTTGATGTCTCCAATTGGCATGGAGTAAATTATAGATGGGAGAACAAATTCTGGTGGTTGAAGACGAGGCCAGGATTGCCAGTCTCATCAGCCGTACCCTGCGGCTGGAAGGGTATCAGGTTGAAGTAGCAGCTAATGGTGAGACGGCGCTGGACAAGGCGCTTAGCAACCCACCTGATCTGATCGTGCTCGACGTAATGCTCCCCGATATCGATGGGCTGGAGGTATGCCGCCAGTTGCGCATGGCCGGCTGTGACGAGCCAGTACTGATGCTGACTGCCAAAGATGCCATCTCAGATCGGGTGGCTGGCCTGGATGCTGGCGCCGACGATTATCTGGTCAAACCCTTTGCCTTTGACGAGTTGCTGGCACGCATTCGCGCTCTGCTACGTCGTGCTTCTCCACCCGAGGCAGACGCTCCATTAGAGTTCGCGGATCTGGTACTTGATCCCACCACCCGCCAGGCCCGACGCGGCGGGCGCGAGATTGAGCTGACAGCCAAAGAATACGATGTTCTGGAGCTATTTATGCGCCACCCACGCCAGGTACTTACTCGTGACATCATCTATGACCGCATCTGGGGTTATGATTTCGGCGGCGAATCTAACATCATTGAGGTCTACGTTCGCTATCTGCGCGCCAAACTTGAGGCAGGGGGTGAGGCTCGCCTGATTCACACCCTGCGCGGTGTGGGCTACGTATTGAGAGACGAATAAAGAGCAGACAGGCACCGCAACATCCTCAGGCCCAACATCTGCTCCTCAGTGTGTGACAAACACTGCCGACCACTGGCTATTCTGAGCAATGTCCATTCGCATTCGATTGACACTTGGATACATCGGCGTGCTGACAGCCATCCTGGTTGTCTTCAGTGCTGTTATATACACTTCCCTGAGTATCAGCCTCCTAAATGAAGTGGACCGCACATTATGGGATCGGGCGGGGCAGGTAGGAGCCAGCATCGCGGCCCAGAACGATCCGCTCAACGTACTACGCACTGGTTTGATCGATCCACCACCGCTGGACGTATTCTCAACCCCGGCCGTCTATATCCAGGTTACTCGTGCGGATGGCAGCGTGGCCCACCGATCCCAAAATCTAGGCGACCAACGGCTACCCCTGGAGGCCGATCTGCTGGCAATTAACATGAGGAACCAGCCAGCGCTGAAGACGATCGTATTTCAAAATGGTATGCGCCTGCGTATGGTTAGCGTTCCTATCTCAGTAGCAGAACAGATGGTAGGGGCTGTGCAGGTCGGCCAGCCACTGATAGAAGTTGATGCCATGCTGCGCCGCGTTCTGGTTCTGCTGATGGGAGGAACGATTGTCACGGTAGTAGTTGCCGGGGGGATAGGTCTGTTGATGTCGTGGCTGGCTCTGCGTCCCATTGACCGCATCACCCAGACGGCGGGGCGTATCGCCCACGCACAAGACCTGGGGCGACGCTTACCCGTTCCCACCACCGACGACGAAGTAGGGCGGCTGGTCAGCACCTTCAATGCCATGTTGGAACGCCTGGACCGTCTATTTCAGGCTCAGCAGCGCCTGGGCGCGGACGTGTCGCACGAGCTACGTACACCACTGACCACTATCCGCGGAAATGTGGACCTACTACGGCGCGGCGCCGCCGATGACCCCCTCGAGCGCGCCACCGCTCTAGATGCGATCGAAGGAGAGGCGGACCGCATGAGCCGGCTGGTTGCCGACTTGCTGTTGCTGGCCCAGGCTGAAGCGGGCATGCAGTTGGAGAAGCAACCAGTCGAGCTCGATACCTTGATTCTGGAAGTCTATCGCCAGGCGCAATTGATGTCTGCCACACGTTTTCCCACTGGCGAGCGGGTGGCCATTCGCCTGGGACACGAAGACCAAGCGATTGTCGAAGGCGACCCGGACCGCCTGAAGCAATTGCTTCTCAACCTGATAGACAACGCGCTCAAGTACACGCCGGCCGGAGGCGCGATTACCCTCTCGCTGTATCGTGCCCAGGAGTGGGTACAGGTATGGGTCGAGGACACTGGGGTGGGGATTGCCCCCGACGTGCTGCCACATATCTTTGACAGATTCTATCGGGCTCAACGCGGAGGGCGCAAGGGCGTTGGGCTAGGGCTGTCTATCGCCCTGTGGATTGCCGAGGCTCACGGCGGACGACTCACTGTCAAGAGTGAAGTAAACCAGGGCACCACCTTCACCCTGTGGCTGCCGACCGGAACGGCGGACGATGAACTGGCCGCGCCAGAACTAGGGTGAGTATGGGCAGACGGGGAAGAAAGGTATTGAAAATCACGAAACCTTATGGTACACTAGGGTACGTATGCTATCCCCTACAATCCCTTGACCACGGTGAAATGTAATGCAAGAAATTGCTCCTGGTGTCTACATCAAAAGCGATTACGAAGGCGCAAATGTGGGCTGTATCCTCACCGAGCTGGGGGCTATTGTGGTTGACACCCCTCTCATACCCGCCGACGGGAAAGCTTGGGCCGCCGAGGTCGGCAAACTCACGGACAAAGTGCTCTACGTATTCAACACTGATCATCATCGGGCTCACATCATGGGCAATCAATACTTTGACGCGCCCGTCATTGCCCACGAAGAGGCCTGGCGTGAGATATCAAGCTACAAGGACACGTTCATCGAACGTACCAAGAACATATTCAAGAAGGAGCCCGAAATCGCCGACCAGTTCGACGAGATCAAGCTCAAGCAGCCGGAAATCACTTTTACCGGACGCCTCTTCGTGAAGAAGGGGGGACGCGAAGTTCATTTCGTCTACCTGGGGGGGCATACACCAGCAACCAGCGGTGTGTGGCTACCCAATGAGCGCATCCTTTTCACAGGTGACGTCGTGGTCGTGGGCGAGCATCCGTCGCTCGGGCAAAGCATCAGCAAGGACTGGCTTGAGGTGCTGACCCGGCTGCGTAAAACGTCGCTCAACTGCATTGTGCCTGGTCACGGCCCATTGTGCAACGTCGAGGCGACCGAGCCGGTATCTGATTATATCCGCACTATGCGATCAAAGGTCCGGAGCCAGTATCGTTCCGGCCGCACCAAATCGGAGGCTGCGGTCGTAATCAGCCAGATGATCGATTACTTCCCCTACCGGCCCGGGGATAAGTCGTTTGTGGAGAAGCGTATCCGGGCAGGCATCAGCCGGGTATATGATGAGATGAAAGTCATTTACGGCGAAGACTGAAACTAATTGCGACCCTGTTTGACAGGGATGTGCCGTTGTGTTAGAATAATTTTCCGATGCCCGGATTGGGGCATAGCGGGATGTAGCGCAGTTCGGTCAGCGCGCACGGTTCGGGTCCGTGAGGTCGCCGGTTCAAATCCGGCCATCCCGACCAGACGGGGTGTGGCGCAGTTTGGCTAGCGCGCTTGAATGGGGTTCAAGAGGTCCCCGGTTCAAATCCGGGCACCCCGACCAGAAGTCAGAGAGCACAAAGTCGGCCAGTTGGCCGACTTTGTGCTCTCTGCGTATCTCCCGACTACTCATAGGCTAACACCTCGCGCACGCTGAGTCTAGATGCGTTCCAGGCAGGGAGAATGCTGGCCAGGGCAGCCAAGACCACGACAATAACCAGCCAAAGCACAGTGCCCTTGGTAGAAAAGGTGTAATTGAGCGGTTCCTCCAGGAAGGCCGCGCCAACCGCGTCGCTAAGGAGTTTGCCGATCGGCAGAGCCAAGACGGCTCCAGCCAACCAGCTTAGCACGCCGATGAAGATGCCCTCGACGATGAAAACCTTGACCACGGAGCCATCCGAGGCGCCAACCGCGCGCATCACGCCGATCTCGCGGGTTCGTTCAATCACATTGATACTCATGGTGCCCATCAAGCCCAGACCACCAACCAGGGCAATCAGGATGGCCATGATTGCAAGGAAAATGACGATGATACCGAACTGATATTCGATCGTCTCTCGGATCGACGCAGTCGTCTCGGTTCGACGGACCTGTAAGCCCCGGCTGTCGAAATGGGCTTTGATCGTCTTGGCCAGCTCTGATTGGTAGGTCGGATCGTGCCTGGAAACGTCCTCAGGGGGCGCCGCAATAATCTGAACACCACTGGATCGCCCGACATAGCGTATGACGCGGGCGAGATAGGGCTGATTTGCATAGGCAATGCGGCCAGTCATGATCCCCTGGACAATGCCCACCACCCGCCACGTGTGCTCGCGCCCCTCGACCTCGAGGACAATGTCATCGCCTACTTCGATGTCCGATTCCTCTTTGATCACCTCGGTGTTAACGACGATCGCATTCTCGTCATCAGGAAGCAACCAGCGTCCCTCGAGAAGCGTGGGTTGGATCAAATTGGTGTCGGCAGGAGCGCCCAAGATGTAGATATTCGGCCCTTCGTATCCATCGGGGCGATGGCGGCGCCCCGTGTTACCAATCCAGCTTTCGGCCTCGGCGACCCCAGGTATGCGCATCGCCTCGCGCTCGATCTGGGCAATGCGATGGGAATGAGAAAAGTTGACCTCAACTTCGTAATTCCAATAGGTGAGTGCATCATCGAGGGTGGTCAATAAAGAGGCATGGACGCTCAAGATGGCAATGAAAATCGCACCGCCCAAGGTCAGAGTAAACAGGGTGAGTGTCAATCGTCCCTTGCGTCGGAAGGTATTACGCAGCGAGATGCGCATGGGTCGAGATAGCGTCCGCACAGCAGTGGTTACCTCTTCGACCAGGCGGTCTATCAGGCTTCTGCCAAAAAGCCCCTTGCCCAATCCGTACGAATTGAGCGCCTCGTGCACCGTGATACGCGCTCCAGCCAGAATAGGATACAGCGCTGCGAGGAGGGGCACTATCAGGCCAACCGCCACTTCAAGAGCAATCGCCTGGGGCGGGATGCGGAAGCCGGTCAGGTCGAAATTGATGAGATCAGCCAGATAGCCGGACATGGCATAGGCCGCTAATGCCCCCAGAGGCACGGCCACAACCAGTGAAAGCAGCCCAAAGATGAGAACCGCCCCCAGATATATGCCCATCACCTGAGAGGTGCAGGCACCAACGGTTTTCATGATGCCGATCTGGCGGATTTGCTGGGTCATCAGAGCCGCGATAGTGTTGATCACCAAGAAGCTACTCAAGAGCAGGGAGAGGGCACCAAGCACCCCCAAGATGATCAACAGGGGTTGCACTGCTTCATTGGCGGGGTGCTCGCCGGGCTCTGGAATCCAGGTCCAGTAAACAGTCCGACCGCTTTTTTTGATCTTCTGTTCCACCTGATCGGCAATGGCACGAATGTGCTCTTGGTCGGTTTCGTTTTCGGAAACCAGGATGTGGAGTTCGTCGTAAAGGCGTGGATAGCCAAGCCATTCAAGGGTATCAAAGGTGATATAGCCAAAGGGATGGCCGACGAAGGGGGCGGGTGGATTGTCCATATCGTGCACCAAACCCGCAATGCGCAGCTGGCGTATCTTCCCCTCGCTCGTCTCAATCTCAATCAGGTCACCCACATTGGCGTTGGTCAGGGGAAGTGACTGCCGCTCGATGAGAATCCCCTTCTTAGGGGGCGGCCAGGCGCCACTGACGGGGGCAATGCTATTGAGCCGCATATCATCGTAGTCCCCAATCACATCGATGGCGAGATCACGCCACTCATCAGGTCCAACCTTTAGGCGTACCGTCAGCCAGTCAACGCGGCCCTCTGCCTCACGAACACCATCCATATGACGGACTGTCTCTACCAGCTCGTCATCAAAGTCGTCAGGATATAGATAAGCGCTGGCTGGGTTGGTGGTACTATAGGCCAAGGCCATATCCTCGGACAGCACGATCTGGGTGCTTACAATCATGCCAACGGCGAAGACGCCGACCGCGATGGAAAGCACGACGATCATAGTGCGTGCCTTATTGTGCCACAGATCACGCACTACCTTGCGCCAACGCGGACTAAGCATGGCGATTCTCCTGACTTGCCGGCAGCGAGGGCACTTTGCTCCTTTCTCTCACCATTTCATCCACAATCTCGCCGTCGGCGAGTGTGACCGTGCGTGTGACCCGCCTGACGAGGTCACGATCGTGGGTCACGATCAGAATCGTCTTGCCCTCATCCACCAGTTTCTCGAAAAGCTGAAATACCGACTCCGCGGTCTTCGAGTCGAGGTTACCTGTGGGCTCGTCAGCGGCGATGATGGGTGGATCATTGGCCAGCGCGCGAGCGATAGCGGCACGTTGCTGCTCGCCGCCCGACACGGCAGACGGCAGCTTGTGGGCGTGGTCGGCTATGCCTACCTGGTCCAGCAGATCCATGGCTCGCTCTGGACGCTCCCGCATAGTGTGTACATTGCAGAAATCCATGGGTAGCATCACATTCTCGATCACTGTCAGCGTGGGCAGTAATTGAAAAAACTGGAACACGACGCCAATGTGACGACCCCGCCACACCGCCGTGCGCCCCTCGCTGAGAGTGTGCACAGGCGTGTCGCCTACCAGCACTTCACCAGAGGTAGGCTTGTCAATGCCAGTGATCATGTTGATCAGCGTCGATTTCCCACTGCCCGATTTGCCGACCACAGCAATGAACTCACCGGTATTCACCTGCAGATCGACACCGCTGAGGGCCAAAAAGGGACCAGCCGCGGTCTCATAGGCTTTGACGACCTGCCGTATATCAATCAGGCATGGTAGCCCCTCAGCACCGGGACCCCCCAAAGGAGTGCGCTCCCTGCTCCCCGGGCCACGTCCATTGGCGGCGGCGGTTGCGGCTCGATCTCGTCCTAACCAACGCACAAGCATAATCCCTCCCTGAGCTTGAGACTGGAGATTACGGATGGAGATTGATAGACAAAAAAGGTTCCCATATTATATACGATCTCCAGGAGAAAAAGTTCTATAGTACGAGTTTATCTCCGGACAAGCACTTTGCACTTGTCTCAAGCACCCTGCACTTGTCTCAAGCACCCTGCACTTGTCCCAAGCACCTTGCACTTGTCCGGAGATAATTCTGTGTTCCCATTCGGGGAATCAGGCGTAAGTAGAAGCCAAAGTACGAGGTTATCTCCGGACAAGCACTTTGCACTTGTCCGGAGATAATTCTGTGTTCCCATTCGGCGAATCAGGCGTAAGTAGAACCCAAAGTGCGAAGTTATCTCCGGACAAGCACCTTGCACGATAGGAGACTGCGGGGTATACTTGAAAGCACAAACCCGGTGTAAAGCCAGGCAAACTTGCCGGTGGATCGGCAACATCCCAAGTATGCAGGTTAGGCAAAATGACTCAAGACTGGAACGACGAAGCGTACTACTACGACGATTACTACGATGAAACCCCCGGGCGCAGATGGTCAAGCCTGGCTCTTGTTCTGAGTGGCTTGCTTGGCGTTCTGATAGGCTTCGCGTGCGCTGCCTGTGTGGGCGCCATAGGGCTGGCTTTTCTTCTCATTCCAACAGGCAGCACATCCAGTTCAGCTAGTACGTTACCCACGCCCGAGGTCATTGCCGTCATCCCAGCCGTGCCACCTCCCACGCCCCAGCCGGTGAACCCACCCCCTGCGGCACCAGAACCGATCCCCTTCGCCTCAGGGGGACTTGGCCTGTCCCAGCAGGAATGGGAACAACGATACGGACCGGGCAGCCAGAGTGAAACGCCCGGTTATCTTTGGTACCAAGGAAGATACCTGGTCGCATACCAGGAGGGCAACGTCTCGTACATCGAACAGCGATGGAGCCCCGAAACCGCCATCACGATTGACGATGCACGAGCTCAGAGCGGTGGCCTGATACCTACCGACAGGCAATACGTCCAAACTTACAGCCCGGAAGGCCGCCCGGACCTGGTCGTGGATCTCCATTTAAGCCAGTCGTTGGCAAGCAGATTTAGCGGCAACGTGTGGGTTGGCGGTCAGCCAGGCAATTTCACCGTCAGCTACAATGTCTTTGAAACCGGCGTCACAAGAATGGTCATCACCCTGGGCAATAATCCTTCCTAGATTTGAAATAAGAAAGGAGATCGACATGAGCGACAACGTGTACAAGAAGATCGAGATTGTGGGTACGTCGGCAACCAGCCTGGAAGACGCTATCCAGAACGCGGTCACCAAGGCGTCACAAACGGTCCGGCGCATGGGATGGTTCGAGGTGGAGGAAATCCGTGGGGCCATCAAAGAAGGCCAGGTGGACCAGTGGCAGGTGACGGTTAAGATAGGCTTCACCCTGGAAGACTGAGGCCAGTCAAGAGAAGAGGATATCCGCTCCCCACGCTACGCGGAGTTGGGGAGCGGCTTTCTTATTCACACCAGGCACTTTGTAGCGCGCTTATAAGGTGTGTTGCAGCTCCTTGGCCGCAGCTTTCAAGCAAGTACCCCATCACACGAATTGTGCGTGCAGGTCCCTATAAGGGGCAGGCCCCTGTGATGGGATATGATGAGGATCGTGCCCATGAGGGCCGAATGCAGCTTTTCGAAATCACTGTGACAGGGCACTCGAAAGAAAGTGAGTAACGGATGAAAGCAGAAAAACTTACTGCTGAGCAGATTGAAGCTGGAATGTCCAACGTGTTGGCTGCTCCCCATGATCGAGGCAAGTTGGAGGCCATTGTGATTCGGCCGACGCAGGACCAACGAGAGCTGCGTGAGAGCGTGTATCTGTCGCCGGAAGGTGGAGTTGAAGGCGATCGCTGGGTGAGTTCAAAGGGAGATCCTCGGGCACAGGTATCGCTTATGAACGCCCGCCTCCTGAGATGGATCGCCCAGGATGATGAACGGATGCCTCTGGCTGGCGATAATCTGGTCGTGGACCTGGACCTGAGCGAGGCTAACTTGCCAGCCGGGCAGAAACTGGCGGTTGGGGAAGCCTTGATCGAAGTAACAGATCTCGCGCATACTGGCTGTTCAAAGTTTGCCGAACGCTTTGGCCCGGATGCGGTGCGGTATATCAACGCAGCAGAGCGCAGGTCCCTGCGCCTGCGAGGTGTGTATGCCCGGGTTGTGAAGGCCGGAGCTGTCCAGATTGGGGATGTCGTTCAAAAGGTGGAATGAACTCGTAGAAACTGTACAGACGTATTGTCTAAACCTCCACAGTTAAGTACACACCACCCCGTATGAGGCTGGCGCGCATAGGGCGCTTCTGTGCTATAATAAATGAGCCGGAACGCACTACCAAGGGCACGCCGGAGAGGGGGGTCGATGAGCGCATCGGTCCGAGAGACGGAACCGTTCACCCTGTTGCGAACCAAACTCCATAAACCCTAAGTAAGTCCTGACCTAGTTCCCCGCCCGCGTTTGGTGGAGCGGCTGCATCGTGGTCTGGATCGCAAGCTGACGCTCATCTGCGCACCGGCCGGATACGGCAAGACCACCCTAGCCTGTATGTGGTTACAAGACTGCGCGCGCCCGGCGGCCTGGCTCTCGTTGGATGAAAACGACAGCGACCTACGCGTCTTTCTCAGCTACCTCGTGGCCTCCATCCAGACGGTGTTCCCCGACGCCTGCCCCACGACACTGGGGTTCTTGCGTGCCCCGCAACTGCCGCCCTTGGACCTCATGGCCACCACCCTCGTCAATGATATCGCCGACCTGCCCGAACCCTTTATTCTGACCCTGGATGATTATCACGCCATCCAATACAACACCGTGCACGAGTTAGTGGCGACCCTTATCGGCAACCTCCCCCGGCACGCGCACTTGGTGCTCGTCTCCCGCGTCGATCCCCCCTGGCCTCTTGCCTCATTGCGAGCCGGGCGGGCCGCGGTGGGCCAGGATCAGGTTGAGGTCGGCGGCCTGGTGGTGACTGAAGACGGGCTGGCCTTCGCCGACGCTGTGGCCACCCTGGGTGAGGGAGAGGAAGAGGCCGCGTCGGAAGAGGAAGAAGACGAGGAGAAATATGGCAGAACAGCAGCAAACTACCAACCTATCTGAAAGCGAAGCGAACCCATCGTTTTGGTCAAAACCGGTGGTGAAGTGGACGCTCACTGCCCTGTTAGGAGCCCTCTTTGTCCTGGCCTTCTTGACCTACCTGGCTACCGATTTGGTCAGCAACAAACTGCTCGACCCTCAGTTGTACACCAACGCGCTCGAGGAGAACCACATCTACAATCGGGTCTACACCGAACTGCTGGCCGACCCGGCCTTAGAAGAAAAAACCGCCCAGCTCCTGGGAAACGTCGGTCTCGAAGAACTGGCGGACGGCTTGTACAGTCTGGCGGTCTCAACGCTGTATCTG
>Ga0209536_100010118_pt1 | contig 13946 bp, 8 predicted proteins | sample DeeMarSeWOR28_12_FD_187461 | JGI IMG/M metagenome (GOLD analysis project Ga0209536, IMG submission 187461) | Marine sediment microbial communities from White Oak River estuary, North Carolina - WOR-2-8_12 (SPAdes) (version 2) | ecosystem: Environmental > Aquatic > Marine > Intertidal zone >...
CGTCTATTGTCAATGCGATATCGGCGCAATTGTCGCGATAGTAGACCAGGGGAAAACTATCGGGCGGCTCTATCCCCAGGACCACGGCGCTGGAACGCTTATCGCCCTTACGGCAGATAAACTTCGTCTCGACTCCTTCTGCCTGCAGAAACTTCAGAATAAAATCCCCTACCGGATCCTCTCCGAGCCCTGTCAAGAGGGCTGTCTTTAACCCAAGCCTTCGTCCGCCCACGCTGATGTTCGTCGGCGAGCCTCCGACATACGCGGCAAAGCTTCTGATATCCACAAACGGCGCACCTATGTCGTTGCTGTAAAGGTCTATCGACGAACGCCCCATGTGAAGCGTGTCATACGTCCGCTCGGTTTCGCTCATACAGCACTCCTGCAAGCTCTAAGAAGTCAATATAATGGGAGCCGGTCGTCTTTGTGTCTGTACGTATCCTTGACCCAGGCGTATTTCGGATCGTCCTGATTGGCAAGCGTCTGCGCGCTGCCGGCCAACACATTTAGATAGTAAGTCATATATCCCGGGGCGCTGACGACGGGATGATAGCCTTCGGGGACCAGGACTGCACAGTCGTTCTCGGCCCGGACCAGAGCGTCAATTGGATGGCCCGCCTTGTGAAGCGGCGAGCTTTCATCGGTGTAGACCCGCTGATAGGCATACCCCTCGGGCTTGTCAATCTTGTAGAAGTAGACTTCCTCCAGATCCGCTTCGATGAGATTCCCCTGGTCGTCGGCTATGTGCGTATCATGTTTGTGCGGCGGGTAGCTGCTCCAGTTGCCGCTGGGAGTATAGACCTCGACCAGCACCAGCCGATGGACGGGCGAACCCGACGGCAACAGATCGTTGATCTGACGGCTGACGTTATCGCCTCCTCGCACTGCAATCGCCACATCCTCAGGTTCGATCAGCCAGGGTTCGTGGTCCTGATCGGTCGGCACCCAGGTAACGGCATACTCGCCGGCCTGCTCGGCTGTGATAGTGAACTCGCTGTGCCGGGGCAGATACAATGCGTGAGCGGCGCCTTCAAAGACGTTCGTGCGCCCTCCGATCCCGGTCCACTGCCCGCGATTCGAGTCAACAGCGTAACGGCCGCTCAGGTTTACTATGGCCAGCTCATTGTCTCCGGTCTCGAATGACCAACTCTGGTTGGCCGCGAGTTTTCTGACCTGAAAGTAGATGTATTGCCACCCGGCCTGCTCCGGGGTTATAGAGACAATTAGATCAGGATCATCCGGAAAATCGCCAGGCTTGACTAAGATGTTTTCTGCAGTATATCGCACCTACAAAGTCCCCGAAAACGCCATAACAGATAGACAATCAGCTTTCCCTTTTTCCTACGCAATTCGAATTGCCAGTGACACGGCCTTGAATTCCTTAGGCTCTGTCTAGAAACTCGATCTGGCTTTGAGCGGCTTATTTCCCGCCTGACTGTCCCGATGTACATCGGGAGCTCCATCGACGATACAACCAATATCGCCTGCTTCGCCGTCTTTGTCAGGCGGAAAAACGCTCGCTCTCGGGCCGAAGACGGAGTTTTCAGACAAAGCCCAAGCATTTTGCCATTTCTTCGGCGTTGCCACAACTGGAAAATCTGAGAATATGCGAATTGCGAATTGACAGACTGCGAGTCAATAGCTGCTCACCAGTGGTATCGGGCACTAGCATGAAGTTTCGGGATCATATCGCAGCCAGCACGACGATGACCCCAACAGATGCTCCCAGCAGTACCTTGGTCATGGTCCACAATTCTGCGATTACGATCAATCCTCTCGAGCCGTCTCACCGCGCAGATCCTTTATGTTTTCAGGGCAATTCGCAAACGCGTTGTTTTGCAGCACGATCCGCTCGGCGTCGGCGCTGATGCGAATGCCGATCTTCTGTCTATCGCCTGTTGTGTTTTCCAGCCTCGTGTTGACAATGGCAATGTCCTCGGTCCTGCCGAGAATGTCGATTCCAATGCCTGGTTTCTTCATTCCGTTGTCACGGATGATGCAATTCTCGATACGATTGCGGTTACCGCAGCGAAATTCAGTGGCCTCCCTGCGAAAGAGAATTCCGACCTCGCCGTTGCGTTCGATCACACAGTTGCGTATAACGTTGTCCGTGTCACGGTGCCCGATACTTATTCCGTATCTGCTGTTGCCGGCAAGGATGCAATTGTCCGCTATCCCGTCGGAAACGCTCCAGCAGAAGAATATCCCCTGGCTGTTTCCTCGCGATTCGCAATCGCGAAAGACGGGCCTTTGCGAGCCGCTGCCCGGGTGGAATCCTAGGTCGGCGTTGTTTATCGCCTTGCAGCTGTGAAACTGGATATCGTCGCAAACCTGGAAGCTGAAACCGTCGCCGTTGTAGTTTCTCGAGACAACATTATTGAAGCGCCATCGGTTGCAGCTCTGGATGAAGACCCCGCCGGCGAAGTTGCCGTTGATGTGCTGGTTTTCGTCGCGGTTACCGTCGAACACAATGTCTTCCACGACCACATCGTCGACGTTCTCGGCCGTAAGGATCGGGAAGATTGTCCCAGCAGTGGCCTTCTGATCTGTCCAGAAGTTCTCTTCCGTCATCCGGTCCAGATAGATTATGTCCCCCTTGACGGCGGTGACCGTGGCCCGAAGCACCTCGAACTGCCAGTCGCCTTTTCCCTTGCTCACCCGCAGCATGATCCCTGCACCGGGCGCGAATCCCGCGGCGTCCTCGACCTGAACGCCGTACTCGAACCAGTCCGAATCCCTGACCAGGGCGGTCACAACACTTGGGGCCTTCCTGAGAACGGTTGCTCCGCCCGAGCCTCGCAGGGTGATGTTGGGGCGCAGATGAACGGCATTTCTCATGTCATAGACGCCAGCGCCAATCTCAAGCGTGCCTCCACCGGCGCGGTCCAGGTATTCGATACCGGCCTGGATGATCTTGTCGTCGGTGCCTCGTAGATCGCCCCGGTCCTGGCCGACCGTCAGGACCATATCAACCCTGCTGCGAATCGGACGGTTAGTCGACGCAACCGACGGATCGGCTATCGTCGGGCGGGCACTGCTTCTTTCGCCCGGTCTCGCACTTGCTGCGACACATAGGGCGCCGGTGAGGATGAATAACACGACCTTCAGTTTTCTTGAGAGTTTATCGTTATTTGCTCGCATATTTGTGCCTTTCCTACAATTCCGTGCCTGAGAATCATCAACAAGCTCCAGTTTCTTAACATACCAAATCGCACCGGAAAGCACAATTGCCCCGGACAGACCTTTCTGCGGCGCAGCCGGTTCTCAGGCCGCATCCGTACGAGTTCGGTCTCGACTATGACTGTCGGAAGAGGCACAGCAGTGACCACAAAGTTGAAAAAATCGGCGGCTTCTTCGTTCTGACCTTGCTTACAATCGGGCCAGGCAGTAAAGTAGTCGGGATTTTAGGCGGTGGCAATGGCCACGAAATTCCGACAAATCACGGATAAGGATGTTGGTCGGAGAATCTCGCAGCTTATGTCAGCAAGTTCCTTGTCTGCCAGCAGTTCATCGAGGCTGGTCGGCAGCGATGTGAGCGGCTGGGCAAGCGGCGATTTGACGAGAAGGATATTGGTTCAAGCTGTGGGCCTGCCGGAAGCGTAAGATAAGCAATTGGAGTAGAATCACTGTGTATGACGGCAAGCGAAGTCCAAGATGACGTGGAGACTTTTCGCCGACATCAGTGCGATCCGATCTGCCCAACCAAGAACGTACCTGAAGGTGTAAATGAGTGCCAAAAGCAATAAGAACTGTTTTGAGCCCGAAGTTGTGCTGCTCTACTGTCAGCATTGCGTCGGCGATGGGGCTGAGATCGCGGTCCAATCGCAGCAAGCCTGCGGCTTCTCGGTCCGACCGATGATGATGCCCTGCAGCAGCAAGATCGAGGTTCCATACATCCTGAGGATTCTCGAACAAGGTGCCGATGCGGTAGAATTGGTTGCATGCCCGGACGGCGGCTGCCGTTTTCTGGTCGGCAGCTTGAGGGCCGAGAAGCGCATCGACTACATCCGTAAACTGCTCACTCAGATCAACTTTGGGGCCGAAAGAGTTGGCATTAGCCGGGGTCCGGGGCTTTCGGGCGAGGAACTTCTCGCTCTGGCGGCCGATCGCGCCGAGGCGGTCAGGAACCTGGGAGCTAACCCGATGAAGAAAGGAGAACATAGGTGATTTTCGCAGAGTGGAAACCTCTGGAAGAACTTACCGACAAGCTTGGCGGCTTTAAGAAAGTGCTTCTGGCCGGCTGCGCGACGTGTGTGGCCGAGTGTGCTGCCGGCGGAGAGAAGGAAGTCGAGACGTTGGCCCCGTTGCTACGCATGGGGCTCAAAGAGAAAGGCTTTGATGTCGAGATTCTGACTGCGACGCTGGAGAAACAGTGCGAATGGGAATTCGTTGAAGAACTGGCCGAACTGGTCCAGCAGGTGGATGCTGTTCTGAGCATCGCCTGCGGTATAGGCGTCCAGGCCCTTGCCGAGCGGTTCGATGAAAGGCCCGTCTATCCGGGCGTCAATACATCGGCCCTGACCATACGCCAAGAGTCCGGTCTATGGGCGTCACGATGTGCCGCGTGCGGTGACTGTGTTCTTGGCGAGACTTTTGGCCTGTGCCCCGTCGCCAGATGTGCCAAGAGCCTGATGAACGGCCCCTGCGGCGGCACCAGGGCAAACGGCAGTTGTGAACTCGACGAGGACGTTGACTGTATCTGGAAGCTGATCGTCGACCGTGCCGAAGCCAGGGGCGCACTCGAGTCTCTGGCCGAAATAAAGAAACCGAAGGACTGGTCGGCGTCCCGCCACGGAGGACCTAAACGAGTAATCAGGGAGGAGCTCAGACAGTGACCGATCGGACGATAAGCAACTTACAGCGTGTCATTTCATCGGGCGAATTTGTCGTGACGGCGGAAATCGGTCCGCCGCGAGGTCCCGATCCCGAGGACGTTCGCAAGAAGGCCGCCCTGGTCAAGGGGATTGCCGATGCATACAACGTTACGGACAATCAAACCGCGGTGGTGCGAATGTCGAGTATCGCCGCGTCCAAGATATTGCTGGACGCCGGTCTCGAACCGGTAATGCAGATGGTTTGCCGCGACCGCAACAGGATCGCGATGCAGTCGGATCTTCTCGGCGCCAGCGCCCTGGGATTGCGGAACTGCCTGTGCCTGTCGGGCGACCACCAATCGGCAGGTGCCGGCGGCAAGCTGAAAGGCCACCCCGGTTCGAAGAACGTCTTCGACATAGATTCGATCCAACTGATCTCGGTGGTCAAGGGTCTAAGGGACGAGGCTGTTCAGCAAGGCGGCGATTCCATCGAACCGGCGGCGCCTTTCTTCATAGGGGCGGCTTGGACGCCGTTGTCGCCCTCAGAAGCCTTCCGTGTAATAAGATTGGCAAAGAAGATCGAAGCGGGCGCCGATTTCATACAAACCCAGGCGGTCTACGACGTCGCGGCCTTTGCCGAGTCGATGAAGAAGGCCCACGACAGGGGACTTACCGAACGTGCGGCGATTCTGCCGGGCATTATCGTGCCCCGCTCGGCTGGGATGCTTAGGTATATGAACGCCAATGTACCGGGCGTCGAGGTGCCCGATGATTTGATCAAGCGCATGGCTTCGGCCTCCGACCCCGGCGCAGAAGGGATTAAAATAACCATCGAACTGATAAATGCAGTCCGTGAAATGCCAGGTGTCAAAGGCGTTCACCTGCAGGCGATAGAGGCCGAAAGACTGTTGCCCGAGGTAATCGAAGGAGCAGGTTTGCTGCCGCGACCATCTTATAGCGATGCCGATTGAAATTTCGCGTTTTTGCGCGGGTAAGTAGCTTTACAACAACATTTTATGATCTTACTCGCGAGAATTTACTACCCTGAAGGGTATGACTGGATGACCGACAATAGATGCCCGATGCTCGTCGAGAATTTAGAATCGAGAATTGAGCACCATGTTTGAGTGAAATGACAATATGCCACCGAAGTATCACGTTGGAATAAAGCCGGTACCACCAAGATTCTTTCCGGTCTCGAAGTTCAGTGCAATAGAAGCGGACGGATGTCTCGGATGCGTCGAATGCGTCAAACGTAGATCTTGTGTTTACGATGTCTATGAGCAGCGCCGTTTCGATCCGGATCAGGTTGTCGATACCGCAGATGTCATGTGCATCAGTTGCATGCGATGCGTGCAGGAATGCAAGAAGAATATCCTGATGCGCACCTGCAACCCACAGTTCGTGCAGATGGGCGACGACTACTGGAAGCCCGATCTGATCGCGAGTATCTGGAAGCAGTCCGAGACCGGAAGCATTCCGGTATCCGGTGCCGGCTACCGCGGTCCTTTCGCCGGTCCCGGGTTCGACCAAATGTGGACGGACATGTCCGAGATCGTGCGACCGACGCGGGATGGAATACACGGGCGCGAGTATATAAGCACAGTTATCGAGCTTGGACGAAGACCCAAAAGACTGAGATTCGACGAGAACTCGAAGTTGCTAACAGAATTGGAGCCCTATGTCGAGATTCCAATTCCCATGGTTCTGGACGTCCCTGAATGCGGTTTTCTGACCGAGTCGGGCAGGGTCGCAATCGCCGAAGCGGCCGGCTCGCTGCAGAGTTTCGCTGTGGTTTCCTGCGCCGACGCCGCAGGAGCATTTTCGGGCCAGCGCGATCACCTGATTGTAAAGTTCGATCCTCAAAAGGACGACCAGGTGAGCCTGAAGGACATCAAGATCGTCGAATTGGCTTATAGTCAGAACATTCTTGAGACCATCGAGAGCCTGAGAAAGACCTATCCCGATCTCATAATATCGGTTCGGCTGCCCTTGGACGCCAAGGCGGCCAACCGCGCGGCAAAACTCGCCGAGGTCGAAGCCTGCGGTATTCTGCACCTCCAGGCCGACCGTAACGGCCGCGGCCTGGCAGAGCGAAACGCCGAGTTCATAACGAGCCTGGTCAGAGAGGTCCACCACGAACTGCTGAAAAAATCGCTGCGAGACCAGGTGACAGTCCTGCTCTCCGGCGGGATAGCAATGGCCGAGCACACACCCAAGATCATCGCCTGCGGCGCAGACGGCGTGGGGATCGATACCGCCCTGCTCGTCGCATCGGGGTGCCGCTTGTGCGGCGATTGCGACCAACGGACCGCCTGCCCGGTCGGCATCGACGAGATTCCAGTCGAGTGGGGCAAGCAGCGCATTGTGAACCTGTTGGCTTCGTGGCACGCGCAGTTGATCGAGGTTATGGGTGCGATGGGCATCCGGGAAGTGCGCCGCCTCCGCGGCGAAATCGGCCGAACGCTGTTCTTCGATGACCTTGAACGCGATAATTTCGGCCCGATCTTCGGCAAGAGGATTCTGTCCTTCGACGAGTCGATGAAAAGCACGTCAAGTCACCTGATCGACGGAGGATCGCAGGTCCCAATCGGTACCGAAAGTTTCTGCAATTCCAGCATACCGGCAGCTTCGTGCGCATCGCGTTTCCGCAACCAGTTCGGCAAATACCGGGTGATCCGCACCTCGGCGTGCATCGCGTGCGGCAAGTGCGCAGAGGTCTGTGCATACGGCGTACATCGTCAAGCGGGAAAGAGGATGCTCGCTCCGAAGTCGCACCTTTGCCGCGGCAGCAAGGTCTGCAAGGCCGTCGACAAGTTCTGTGGCGACCATTGCCCCGTTGACGCGCTGCGAGTCGGTCCCGATCCTTCCTGGCAAACCTTCGGCGATCCGCGATGGACAACAGATCTTCTGGTAAGTACGTGGATTCAGGCCGAGACAGGTCTTCCACCGGAGCAGGACCTCAACTATAAGGACGGCGCATCCGGCGGCGGATTCGACCGGATCAATTTCGCTTTTCCCGACGAGCCCGCGGAGAGGGACTTCGAGCCCGGCGATGTTGACCTGAGCATTCCTCTGAACCGAAGCGGCGACGGCCGGCCGGAGGTCACGATAGGCCTGCCCATCTACGGAGGCGGCATGAGCTTCGGTTCTATCAGTCTGGCAACGATGTTGGGCAGGGCCAGGGCTTACAGTGCCTTCGGATCTTTCACATGTACAGGCGAGGGTGGATACCCCGACGCCCTGACAGAATACGACGACCGTGTAATCACACAGATCGCTACCGGGCTCTTCGGAGTCAGAGAGGAAACAATCCAGCGGGTCAGAATAGTCGAGTTCAAGTATGCCCAGGGTGCCAAGCCGGGTCTGGGCGGACACTTGCTGGGCGACAAAGTGACCCCGGCGGTGGCGCGGATGCGTGAATCGGTGGTGGGCAGCGCGCTGTTCAGTCCGTTTCCATTTCATTCGGTCTATTCGGTTGAGGACCACAAGAAACACGTCGACTGGGTCAAGGCTGTAAATTCCAGGACACTCGTTTCGGTGAAGGTCTCGACGCCAACCGACGTCGATATGGTTGCGGTCGGCAGCTACTACGCAGGCGCCCACATAATACACCTCGACGGCAGCTACGGCGGCACCGGCGCTGCGCCGGACATTGCCAAGAAGAACATTGCGATGCCTATCGAATATGCAATTCCAAAAGTGCACAGCTTCCTGGAAGCCGAGGGAATACGGGACAGGGTGACGCTGATCGCATCAGGAGGCATCCGCACGGCCTGGGACACCGCCAAGGCGATTGCCCTGGGCGCAGACGGAGTCGTCATAGGCACGGCCGAAATGGTAGCCCTCGAGTGCATTCGATGCGGCGTCTGCGAGAGCGGGCGAGGCTGTCCGCGGGGTATCGCCACTACCGACGAAGAGTTGGCCGAGACCTTCGGCGTCGAGTGGGCCACACAGAGGCTGATCAATCTGTTTCACTCGTGGGCCGTGCAGCTCCAGGGCATACTGTGGCGATTTGGGATCAGAAGCGTGACTGATTTTGTTGGTCGGTCGGACCTGCTGAGACATCTTGACTACGATAACGCGCCGGCCAGCGCTCTTAAGAACAAGGAGCAGACAAAGTAATGAGCGATTTTGCCAAACAGATTCTGGCGTCCCGAAAGAACCTTGTCACGGGCCGGCGCGCGGAGTTTAAGAAAGTTGCCGAGGAGGGTGGTTGCGGTGTCGTGGGATTTGCAGCGAGCGTACCGGTTGGCGGCCGACACATTTTCGAGCCGTCCATTCAGATGCACAACCGCGGAAACGGCAAGGGCGGTGGCATCGCCGCGGCGTGCCTGACCCCCGGGCAGTTGGGAGTCGATGCAGAAACGCTGCGTGATGATTACATCCTTCAGATTGCCCTGCTCGATCCCGATGCGCAGAAGGCAGTCGAAGAGGACTTCATCACCCCAAGCCTTGAGATTGATCACAAGGAGAAACTGACACCGGTCGCGGACTATCGCGATGTCGGCCTCGACGTCCGGCCTCCCGACATCCTGAGGTATTTCGTTCGAGCCAAGGATAATGAGCTTTCGAGTTTTGCCGAGGGCAACGCACTGGCCGATGCGCCGGCGAGGCTCGTTGAAGACGAGTTCATATACCAGAACAGCTTCAGGCTGAATGAAAACCTGTATGCGTCCCTGGGTGAGAAACGAGCCTTCGTACTGTCACACGCCCGGAATCTGATGATCTTCAAGATTGTCGGCTACGCCGAACAGGTCGTGCAATACTACGGACTTGAGGATCTCCAGGCGCAGATCTGGATCGCGCATCAGAGGTACCCAACCAAGGGCCGCGTCTGGCATCCTGCCGGTTCTCATCCATTTATCGGCATGAACGAGGCGCTGGTGCACAACGGAGACTTCGCAAATTACCACAGCATCAGCGAGTATCTCAGTCAAAACAACATCACTGCTCAGTTCCTGACAGACACCGAAGTTTCGGTGCTCCTGTTCGATCTGTGGAGGCGCACCTATGGCTACCCGCTGGAGTACGTGATAGAGGCGCTCGCGCCGACCACGGAACTGGACTTCGACTGCCTGCCGGATGAGAAGAAAAAGGTGTACCGCGCCATACAGTCGCTTCACATGCACGGCTCTCCCGACGGCCCATGGTTCTTCATTATCGCGTGCAGCGATCCGGACAACGATCAGTTCCAGTTGCTCGGCATCACAGACACATCGATGCTCAGGCCCCAGGTGTTCGCACTGCAGGAGGGGGACGTGACAATCGGACTGGTGGCTTCCGAGAAGCAGGCGATCGACGCCACTCTCGATTCGCTTGCCACGGAAGATTCGCGATTCCGTCGCGTGGCGGATCGTTACTGGAATGCCCGGGGCGGCAGCCACACCGACGGCGGCGCGTTTGCTTTCACCGTCAGCAAAAGCAACGGCCAGTGCTCGATCATCTGTACGGACAAGTTCGGCAGAGCCATTGAGTGTCCCCCGGGAGGGTGGACCCTTCCGTCGATGGCTGGGACATATGCTTCGCTTGGTGAGGATGCGGACAAGGCGCTGGCCGCTCGCCCGTACGATGAGAGCTTCTTGCTGCTATCGAACTTGATCGCATCGTGGAACGCCGGACAGCTGGGGGACTTCGTCCAGCGCATTGTAGAGATCAGCAGCGGCGGTGGCGACGATTTCGACTGGGCGATCGGGCTGCTCGGGCGTCTCAACGACCGCCGGTACGACTGCGGCAAGATCAAGCGCAGCGTGGTGCTCCAGATCGTCCGCGAGGCTCTCGATTTGGTTCTCGATTCGGTCCCGGCGATTAGTTCCGATGGATCGAGCACTGCCAGGCGCATCGACTGGCAAACTCGTGAGCAGCTGAGGCAAGCGAGCCAAGGTGAAAAGACGCTCGTGATATGCGCGCGTGAATTTCCGCCCGAAGGCCAGCATTGCGACTCCAGAGTCATAGTCGGCGCCTACGAACTCGGCTGGCGGCGATTCATCGTCTATAAAATGAGGGGCCAGCGTTTCACAGGATGTGGATTGGGACCGGCAACTGATGATGTGCGCATCGATGTGTTTGGCAGCTCGGGCGATTATCTGGCTTCGGGCATCGACGGCATGGAAATACACGTGCATGACAACGCACAAGACCAGGTCGCCCAGATAAGCAAGAGCGGCACGCTCGTAATACACGGTGACGTCGGGCAGGCGTTCATGTATGGCGCCAAAGGAGGCAGCGTTTACGTGCTGGGCAACGCAGCGGGCAGGCCCTTGATTAACGCGGCCGGCAGACCACGCGTGGTGATCAACGGCACCTGCCTCGATTTTCTTGCCGAATCCTTCATGGCCGGCGACCCGCACAACGGAGGCGGCTTTGTGGTCCTCAACGGAATCGAATTTGACGATCACGGCAATGTCCGCGCTCAGGACAGTCCTTACCCTGGCTCCAATCTCTTCTCACTGGCCTCGGGCGGCGCAATATTCGTTCGCGACCCGCACTACAAGCTCGTGGCTGAACAGCTCAACGGTGGAAGATTTACCGACCTCAGCGACAAAGATTGGGACTTGATCCTTCCATATCTGAAGGCAAACGAACAGCACTTCGGTATTTCGATCGAGGACGATCTGCTCACGGTAGATGGCAGGCGTCTTCTACCCGGGCAGGTGTATCGAAAGGTCCAGGTTGTCAAGCTTGCAGTGCTCGCCAAGGAAGCTGTACCGGAGTAGGCTCAACAATACACAGAGGCCGGATACCTGTCGAACTGCGGTTGTGCGAAAAGATGGGATGTTTCGCAGCGCAAGGCACCTTCGTCCCAACGTCTTTGGTTCCAGCTCGGCCGCCTTATGTGTTCCCAAAGGCGGCTGCCGCCGGTAGAAAAAATTGTGTTTTGGCCCTTGATTTTGGCAATTGTGCCGCCGTATAATGCGGGGGGCTTTCGCAGCACTAACGAGGCCTGCCTCGAGCGTAGCCGAGAGGACGTAGAACTCACTACTTGTGTAGAATTGGAGAAATCAAACATGGCACACAGACAAAAACTAACCAGACGAGAACTCTTGAAAAGTTCGGCAATGGCCGCCGGGACGTTGGCCTTGACGGGCACCCCTCTGGCCGAAGCCAGAGGCAGCGGCACCATACGCGTCGGCGTCGTCGGCTGCGGCGGTCGCGGCTCCGGCGCCGCGAACGACTGTGTCAAGTCTTCTCGGGGCGTGGAGATCGTCGCACTGGCGGATCCCTTCGCCGACCAGTTGACGCGCCTCAAGCAACAGTACAATGTCCCCAACAGCCGTTGCTTCACGGGACTGGATTCGTACAAAAAGTTGATGGCCCTGGATGACATCAATCTGGTGATTATCGCCTCGCCGCCCGGATTCAAACCGCCACAGTTCACCGAGGCCGTCAATCGCGGAAAGAATGTCTTTATCGAAAAGCCGGTGGCGACCTGCCCGACGGGCATCAAGGTGATGCTCGAGGCTTCGGAAAAGGCAGTCGAGAAGGGGCTGGCTGTGGTAGCCGGCACACAGCGGCGTCACGAGCCGAAATATGTCGAGACGATGAAGCGAATCCACGACGGCGCGATCGGCGAGATCGTTTCGGCCCAGTGCTACTGGAACATGGGGGCGCTTTGGGTCGAGAGGGCCAAGACAAATTGGGACAACTACAAGAGTGGCAAGTACTCGGATGTGGAATGGCAGATTCGCAACTGGCTGTTCACCGGGTGGCTATCTGGCGACCATATCGTCGAGCAGCACGTACACAACATCGACGTAATCAACTGGGCATTTGGTGCCATCCCGGAGCAGGTTCACGGCGTCGGCGGCAGGCAGTACCGCACCGAGCCGCAATACGGCAACATATTCGATCACTTTGGCGTCGAGTTCTTCTATCCAAACGATGTCCGGACAATCAGCACATGTCGGCAGATTGACCAAACCACCGGCAACGTCAGTGAGCGCGTGGTCGGCACCAAGGGCTCCAGCGACTGTGCCGGCTCAATCAAGGGCGAGAACGCCTGGAGTTACGAGGGGCCGAATCCCAATCCGTACGTGGTCGAGCATACCGATCTTATCAACAGCATCCGCAGCGGCAACCCGCTCAACGAAGGCAAGCAGGTCACCGAGAGTACTTTGTGCGCGATCATGGGCCGCGAGTCGGCGTATTCACGCCAGCAGTTCAACACGTCGTGGTTCATGAGCAGGTGCACGCTCAATAATCTGCCGCCGGACGATATGAAGCTGAGCGATTCGAGGCCGCTGGAGCCGTTTGCGATCCCCGGCAAGTACCAGATGCCCGGGTGGGTTCAGCCCCAACGCCGAAGGCGCGGGTAGCTAGAAATATCAAAATGCAAAATGTAAAGTGCAAAATTGAGGAAGTCATCCGCCTATGGCGGATTCCACTATTTTGATTTTTGATATTTGATTTTTGCTTTTTCTCAGGACTAAAGGAGATTTGTAATATGACAGCGTCAGATAAGAAAAAAGGCATATCCGGCAAGAAAGCGACAACCGCCGGCGCAGCGGCCCTGGCCGGGTCGATATCGCATGTGGTCCACGCGGGACTGTCGGGCAAGATCAAAGTCGGCCTGCTCGGATGCGGCGGACGCGGCAACGGGGCCATACGCCAGAACCTCAATGCCGACCCCGCAGTGGAGGTGATCGCCCTGGCCGATCTTTTCGAGAGTCAGGTCAGGAGAACTAGAGATCGCCTCATGCAAGAAGAGAAGTACAAAGGTCGAATCAATATCGACGACGACCATCTCTTCTGGGGACTGGACTGCCACGAAAAGCTGGCCCAGTGCGAGGCGGACCTGCTGTGTATGGCCACCGCGCCGGCATTTCGCGGCAGGCAGATGATGGCCGCAATCAAGGCCGGCAAGCACATCTTCACGGAAAAGCCCGTAGCGACCGATGTCGCCGGCTGCCGCGAGGTGATGGCGGCATCGAAACTGGCAGAAGAAAAGGGCCTGGCAATTGTCTGCGGGACGCAGCGCCGCCATGAGTTCAACCGCGTGGAACTGATGAAACGTATCCACGATGGTCAGATGGGCGAGCTGGTGGGCGGACAATGCTACTGGTATGGCGGCGGCATCTGGTACCGCGGCAACATCCCCTACGAGGGCGCCAGCGAACTCGAGTGGCAGTGCTA
>Ga0209536_100010119_pt1 | contig 13945 bp, 15 predicted proteins | sample DeeMarSeWOR28_12_FD_187461 | JGI IMG/M metagenome (GOLD analysis project Ga0209536, IMG submission 187461) | Marine sediment microbial communities from White Oak River estuary, North Carolina - WOR-2-8_12 (SPAdes) (version 2) | ecosystem: Environmental > Aquatic > Marine > Intertidal zone >...
GGCTTTATGACTCAGATAACATCGTTGAGTTCGAACTCGATGGTGAGGATGAACAATGGGTCTAGATGAATCGGGTTACAGTGGTCTGGCTCTAGAAAAGCTCTCCAGTTCCAATGTCAAAATAGGTGATACAATCAGTATCACACAAGATGGAACGGAACAAGTTGGAGTACTCATGCCCAGAAGTCAGGTTGGGAGTGACACCTTTCACGTCATCATCAAACTGGATAGTGGCTACAACATTGGAATCCGCTTAGACCAAGAAACTACAATCCGAAAAATCAAGTCCGGAAAGAAAAGAGCGATAGCTCAAGTGACTTCTGGTTCAGAAAACAAGAATCTACCAACTGCATCGATATTGAGTACGGGAGGTACTATTGCTAGCAAGGTGGACTATCGCACTGGTGCCGTGAATCCAGCTTTAACAGCACAAGATCTCTATGATACTGTTCCTGAGCTCATGGAACATGCTAATGTACGTGCAAAAGTCATAATGAGCGTACTTTCTGAGAACATTCGACCTTCGGATTGGACAAAGATTGCAAAGAGTGTGGCTTCGGAAATAAAGGAAGGGACTGACGGTGTAGTAATTGCTCATGGTACAGACACATTGGCAGTAACTTCTGCCGCTCTATCATTTGCTCTTCAAAATCTTCCAGTCCCAGTGGTTCTTGTAGGATCTCAGAGGTCTTCAGACAGACCATCATCAGATGCAGCAATGAATCTCATAGGTGCAATCAACTTGGCAACAAAAGCCGATGCAGCTGAGGTCTTTGTTCAGATGCATGCTGAAACTGGGGACAGCTATCTTCATGCACATAGGGGCACAAGAGCACGGAAGTTCCATACAAGTCGTCGTGATGCTTTCCAGTCAGTCAACGAGTACCCCATTTTCAAAGTGGTCGAAACAGAAGTAGAAGAACTTCGTACTCCTTTGTTGCGTAGAAACAAGGAGCGCAAACTGGTTCTAAAATCTAAATTCGAGGAAAAGGTGGCACTTCTGAAGACTAGTCCTGGAGTAGAAGGAACCCAGATTGATCATCTCGTTGACACTGGACATCTTGGAATAATAATCGAAGGAACTGGCCTTGGGCACGCTCCAGATAGATTGCAACCAGCAATTAGACGGGCAATTGAAGAAGGACTGGTTGTTGGGATGTCTAGTCAGTGTCTCTTTGGTCGAACCGACATGAACGTCTATCGTTCAGGTGTCGAACTTCTTGATATCGGGGTTGTTTGTTGTGAGGACATGTTGCCAGAGACAGCTCTAGCCAAGCTAATGTGGGCGTTAGGTAACAGCAAAACTTCTGAGGCCGCAAAAGAACTCCTGTTGAAACCCATTGCTGGTGAAATCGATATGCGGAGCGAGGAGGCTGAGTACAGCTCAAGTATTGGGGGTAATTGAGCTGGCTAAAAGGAGCAAATATGAAGAACTAGGCCTCATGGTCGGTCTTGAACTCCACCAACAGCTAGACACGGAAAGAAAATTGTTCTGTCATTGTGCAACTGTCATCCGTGATGATGAACCTGATGGGAACTTTGTCAGAAGATTGCGTCCTACACAGAGCGAAATGGGGGAGATAGATCCCGCGGCATTGTTCGAGTTTCAAAGGCAGAAACGGTTCTGTTACGAGTATTACAATGACACAACATGTCTAGTGGAAGCAGATGAAGAACCCCCTCATGACTTGTGTGATGAGGCAGTTGATATTTGTCTTACAATGGCTACGTTTCTCGACTCAAAACCTGTTGATGAGATACATCCAATGCGTAAGATAGTGATAGATGGGTCAAATACAACTGGTTTCCAGCGTACAGCCATCATCGCAAATGGCGGGGAAGTTGTCGTCGGTGACAAGACAATAGGAATTCAGACAATTTGTCTTGAAGAAGATGCAGCAAGAAATATTGCAGATGATGACAAGAAGAACATGAGGATATACAGACTCGACCGTCTAGGGATTCCACTGATTGAAGTTGCAACAGATCCAGACATACGTACACCCGATGAGGCACAAGAGGTCGCACTTGCTCTCGGTCTATTGCTAAGATCCACAGGTCAAGTCAAACGTGGATTGGGCACAATTCGTCAGGATGTCAACGTATCAATCAAGGATGGAGCAATCATCGAAATCAAGGGATTCCAGCAACTTGACATGTTGTCTGAACTCGTGCAATTCGAAGTACAAAGACAGGCAACCCTGCTTGAAATTCGGGATGAATTGAAAGCTCGCGGTGTCAAATCGAATCGAATCAAGAAGGAAATTGTTGACATTACAGATGTTTTTGCGAAAAGTGAGTCAAAAGTCATCAAAGCTGCTATCAAATCAGGTGGTTTGGTACATGCAGTCAGACTACCGGGGTTTGCTGGTCTGATTGGAAGAGAGATTCAACCCGAACGTCGACTCGGAACCGAATTTTCTGACTATGCCAAATTCTGGGGCGATGTTGGTGGTATCTTCCATACAGATGAACTTCCCAAGTACGGTATAACTGACACAGATATTTCCAAGCTCCGTGAGTCAGTACAAGCAAGTGAGCAGGACGCTGTTGTTCTTGTTGCAGCACCCAAGGAACAATGTAGAGATGCTCTAGTTGCAGTAGTTGATCGAGCAAAGGAAGCTGTGAAAGGAGTTCCTGCTGAAACTAGGACCCCTCTACCAAATGGCACATCAAAGTATGCACGACCCCGACCTGGTTCTTCTCGAATGTATCCCGAAACTGACGTGAGACCGGTTCAAATCACTGAATCTCGATTGAAATTCATCAAGAAGAACATGCCAGAAACGATTGAGGAACGAGAAAAGCGGTTCATCAAGGAATTAGGACTGAGTGGTGATCTTTCCTATCAAATCACGCGTTCTGTCAACCTCAATCTCTTTGAACAGATTGTGAAGGAATTCGATGTATCTCCAACACTGGTTGCAGCAACGCTGGAAAATACAGTCGTCAGTCTTCATAGAGACCGTGTTCCGACTGAGAACCTCAAAGATCAGCATTTCCTCGGATTATTCCAATCAATCTCAAACAACCAGATTTCTACAGAGGCCATTCCAGAAGTATTGACATACCTCGCCAACAATCCAAAATTGGATGTTCATTTGGCAATCGAAGCTACTGGACTAGGAATGGCAAGCAGTGCCGAGGTTGAGAAGATAATCAAAGAAATCGTCAAAGATCATGAGGATTTCATTCGAAAACAGGGCGACCGCTCTATTGGAGCACTCATGGGTGCAGCCATGAAAGAACTACGTGGAAAGGCTGATGGTAAGATGGTCAATGAACTCCTCAGAAAGGAAATCCAGAATCTTCTGAAATCGTAAACCGAAGGTTAACTTTTAATAGACCAGAGAAGCGTGTGCCCTCTACGTGATATGTGCCGCAGTGGCCTAGCCTGGTTAGGGCGCGAGACTCATAATCTGGCTGGAGTTCCCAGCCAAAATTACGGGGTCATAATCTCGGCCCGACCTCAGATGAGGCATCTCGAAGTCGAGGGCTCGAATCCCTCCTGCGGCACCAGTTTTCACCAATCTGATTTTACTATGACGGGGTTATTAGGAACAGTCAGTACTGTACATCATGAAGATAGAGAAATGGAAACTGGTAGGAGGCCGCGTCTATAGACTCGCACAGGTCTTTGACAATATTACTGACGCGGCAACAAGAGCTAGAGAGCTCAAAGAAGAGAACCGTGTATTCCTATCAAAAACAGACGATGCTCAGTGGTTAGTGTATTACAGACCTAAAGATCGGGAAGTTGAATGCACTCCCAAGTTCTACAGTGTTGTGTGAAACTCTATTGGTGCTTAATAGCAACCATACTGACAGGGAAACATGTCACTCGACCCGCACTTCAAAGAACCTGATTTTGATGATAGACTAGTCAGAGTACAGACATTGGGTCGAATTATCTCAAAGGTCAACAGTGTCCAGTTTGAAAATCTAGTGCGTAAATCCATCTTATCAGGTGTGGTTGATGTCACAGGATGGACACTCGAGGCAGTCAAGGCACTACTCAAAGTCTGTGCCGAAGAAGAGCTCAGAATCACAATAAAAGATGGCACGAGATATTTCATGCCTGTTCGTTATCCCAAAGGTTCTATGATGGAGTCGCTTGCTGAGGCAATTGTGACCGGTGAATGGTAATTTCGATAACCTCTTTATTGAATTCAGTTTCAGTCAAGAATGGAGATGGAGAATGAGTCTCACATTCAAGACACTAGATGATATTGACTATGCTGGTAAACGAATCCTGATTCGAGTAGATATTAACTGCTCTGTGGATCCCGAAACTCAACAAATCACCGACATTTCACGTATTGAAGCAATACAACAAACGCTACAGGAGCTGTCTACTTGCAAAGTGGTCCTAATGGCCCACCAAGGCCGACCTGGAAGTGATGATTTTATCTCACTTGAGCAACACACAGAAGCACTGAGGAAACTTGGTTTCAATGCAAGATTTGTGGATGACATCTTTGGAGAAATAGCAAAAGAAGCAATATCTCAGGTGAAAGATGGGGAGATTCTGGTTCTGCAGAACGTCCGCTATTTTGATGGAGAAACGAAAAACGCGCCTCCTGAAGAGGTGGCTCAGGAAGCACTAGTCCAAGAACTCTATCCTCTATTCGATTTCTTTGTGAACGATGCTTTCGGCGCTGCACATCGTTCTCAAGCATCACTCGTAGGTTTTACAACTGTATTACCCTCTGTTGCAGGAAGATTGGTAGAGAAAGAGATTCGGACACTGACATCAGCAACAGCCACAGACCAACATCCTTGGACTCTTGTTCTAGGGGGGAGTAAAGTAGAAGACAAAGTGAAAATCCTTGATAGGCTTCTCTCTACAGATAGGGTGGATCATGCATTACTTGGAGGACTTGTAGGCACTCTGTTTCTAATTGCCGCTGGAAAAGTGTCAGAAATCTATTCCAAGCCAATCAAAGGGTTTGAGGCTGCATCAGAAACTGCCCGAGAACTGCTGACCAAGTATCAAGATGTTATAGTCCTTCCAGAGGATGCAGCAGTAGAATCCAACAATGAACGACGTGACTGTGAATTCAACAAGATGAACAATGATGTCTTTCTGGACATTGGCCCGAAGACATCTGACAAGTTCACAGGCCTGATTAAGAAATCTGCAGTTGTTTTTGCCAACGGACCAATGGGTTACTTTGAGAAAGATGTCTTTGCAAAGGGGACTATTGATGTACTGAATGCCATCGCCGACTGTGAAGGAATCACTGTTGTTGGTGGTGGTCATATGGGTGCCATGGCTAAGAAGATGGAACTAGACAATCGTATTACCCATATCAGCACTGGCGGAGGTGCTACAATCAATTTCTTGACAGGGAAAAAACTGGACCTTGTGCTGGCTCTGGAAGCCGCGGCTCAGAGGATGGACAAATAGTATGGACCTGATCTTTGACCTCATTATTTGGCTGAGTCTTTCTCCCACAGTCTGGATCTTTGCAGGATATCTAATCTTGATTAATTTCTTCGCAATCACAATAATGTGGTGGGACAAGAGGAGAGCCAGAAGTGATGGATGGCGTGTTAGTGAAAGAACTCTACTACTACTTGGCTTCATTGGTGGTGCGATTGGTCTACTCATTGGGATGTTTGGGTTTCGTCATAAGACACGTAAAGGACTCTTCCAATTTCTCATCGTCCTAGTGCTTATTGTGTCATTATTCCTCTATTGGCTTGAATTTAGAGCCATACTATGGCATCTGTATTTCGTGTAATACAACAAGAATAAGTGGAGCCCCAGGCGAGAGTTGAACTCGCGACCTGCTGATTACAAGTCAGCCGCTATAGCCACTAAGCCACTGGGGCACGAACTGCACGACACTCTGGAATGTATTATAGAGTTTTCGTAGTAGTAGCTAGCTCACTTATCGTGATACACATTGTCTATGATTATTGCATATGCAAGTAGCATCATTCGGGGTGCCATTGGGTCTACGATGTGAATCACATACCTGTCCTTGAAGTTGAACATCGGTGCAAAGATATCTCTCCACTTATCGCCTTTCTGAATTATCGCGTAGACTTTGTTCTTATCCTTTGGATCTGTAATTCTGAAGTTCCACTTCATGACACCACCCTGAGCCTTGTATATCATTCTCTCTTCAGGATCGTACATGTCAACAGAACCCCTGAAGGCAATCATCGGTCTTTTTCCTCGACCAATGAGGGTTCCGTCAGGAGCCTTGACATCATATATCGGTCGAGCACTCATCAACTTCTTGTTGATTATACAAATGATAGACTCGTCAGGATTTCTAAGTTCAATCTCAGCGCGCATTGAGATGAGTTTTCTCTTCATTGAACCCAACTTCTCGCCCTGTGGATTGAAAATGTCACCACCGCCAAACTTCCACGCTTTCTCGTGCATGACGTAATATTCTATTGATGGGTCTATGAGACTCATACTTGATCACCTTGATACCAGCTATAGTCCATGTAAACCCAATTAAGACAAATTGTGTTAGATTCAGTTCGAAAAAACCCTGACAACAGAACCAAATCAGTCAGGAAATTACATCAGTCACGGACATGTTTATGAGTACCTGTGTGCAAGTAACTGATAAGGACCGCATCTTTCTGGGATGTATCCTTGTCACACGTGTGTCTTACAAACCCTAATCCTTACTAGAAAAGTAAAATAAGCCTCAGAGACGCATCAGGACGACGTATCAGTAGGTGAAATAATTGCAAACTCCCTGGTCAGAATTCGCACAATCAATAGTCAATTTATTCATACCAATCTCTGAATTCTTTCAATCGGTTGGTATTCCATTTGGTCCAATTGCATGGATGTTTATAATCAGTGCAACACCGCTAGTCCTAATCATAGTCCTACTGTTAGTACGTAGACCACGTGGAGCAGCCGGGAGCGATGTGGGTGAAGGGATAAAGAAGATTATTGCATCGACAGGTGACGTTTCAGCTGGAATGGCTGGCGCCAAGAAGTTGAAATTCCTCAAGACTCCTGCACAGGCTCTCGTCTTTCTTAAAGTTGAAGAAAATGCTATTCAGCAAGCACTCTCTGCAATTGACTACTATCACCAACAGGGTGACATTGACGAGTCAGTGAAAGACAAGCTAACTGCAGCATACCAGAATCGGCTCTCTCTAGTCAAAGAAGCTCTGGCAAAGGATGAGCAACTCAAAGAAATTGTTGACACATCATCTGCTGTTGACAGGGCTCGATCCGATTATCTTGCGAAACTTGCAGCAATGTCTGGAACTGCTGTTGAAGATGATGCCAGTGAGGCCGGACCTACAAGTGTAGGTATGCCTGACAAAGTTGCTACCACCCCAACTCCACCTAGTGGAGCTCCCTCAGATGGTGCTCCTCCAAGTGGTGGTCCTCCGGGTGGCGGACCCCCAGGCGGTGGCCCTCCAAGTGGCGGACCCCCAGGCGGTGGCGCTCCAGGTGGCGGACCCCCAGGCGGTGGCGCTCCAGGTGGTGCACCTCCTAGCGGTCCCCCGGGCGATGCCCCTCCGAGTGACACAGCTCCTGCTGGTGGTCCTCCAGGTGGCGCTCCTCCAAGTGGTGGACCCCCAGGCGGACCTCCAGGTGGAGACGCACCAAGTGGTCCTCCAGGTGGTACTGCACCAGTCAGTGCAGCTCCCAAACCTGCAGGTGGAAAGAGTTCACTCCAGTCAGAAATGCTGGCCGAAATGGAACGACTCAAAGCTCTAATGGGTGGCGACTGAGTACTAACCCAGCATAATTTGACAGTATTTTGCAATTACAGGTGAAACTATCGACCAGTTTTGTCATTCCGTCATTATTAGGCAGGAACATGACAATACTCCATGATAAAGCCTTCAAGATGGCAGTTGGTAGACGGTCAAGTATATCGTCTTGTAGATGTGCTTCACAATAGAGAGAATGCCGAAATTCTTGCCAAATCTCTTGAGGACAATTGTGCAGTGTCCATAGTTAAAACAGAAGATGGAAGATGGGCAGTATACTGGCGGCCCAAAACTGGAACCCTCTGTCCGTATGGAGTTGTATAATCCTCTCTCGGAAGGCTTTTGGGAAGCTTGTTGTTATGGTCATCCACGTATTAGGGGAAACCATAACATGTCAAAAGTGAAGCTGAATGCAGCCAAGAGCGCATTAGAAGGGATACCAAAGTCTGGCCCGATTGGTCTTGGGAGTGGGTCCACAGTCGCGATATTTGCAGAGGAATTAGGTCGTTTGATCTCAAATGGGACACATAAAATCAGTGTTGTACCTTCCTCCTATCAGGCCTATCAACTTGCTGTGAAACATAATATCCCACTCACTAATCTAGATATCAATCCCGAACTGATCATGACAGTGGACGGAGCTGACGAGGTCGATAAGAACCTCAATCTGACCAAGGGAGGAGGAGGAGCACTGTTTCAGGAGAAAGTTGTTGCTTCAGCTTCAAAGAGACTAATCATCATTGTTGACGAATCCAAGCTCGTGGACAAACTAGCTTCTAAGTTTCTGATTCCAATAGAGGTCCTTCCTTTCTCTCTTGGGGTGGTCAAAAAGAAAATCAAAGACATGGGCATTGAGCCAATTGTACGTCAAGCCGAAAGGAAGATGGGTCCTGTTGTGACTGACAACGGGAATTTCATCATTGACCTGAAGTTTTCCAAACCCATTGACAATCCTGAAAAGATAGCAGTCGACCTGAAGATGATTCCAGGAGTTGTCGAAACTGGGTTGTTTATTGGAATGACCGATGAAGTACATGTAGGAACAGAGGACAAGGCATACATCATCAAGAAGTGATCACTCACTGATACATCGACCAAAACCTTCTGAATTTCTCTGTGTATGAAAGCACATCTGTTGAGTCAACATACTGGTCTATAGCACCCAGATACTTGGGTAGTTGCTTCACTTCTTCATCCTCGATTTTCGCATATATTGTGTTTGCAAAAGTGTCTGCGTGGATGATCATGAATGGACGATTGTGAAACTTTGACACTTTGGTCGTCAACGACTCGGTGATACCCAAATTGTTGTGCATATTGGCTATGTGTTCATAGGCTTTCGCCAGATGATTTTGTCTGTCTTGCCAATTATCAGCATCCAAGATTTCTATGAACAATGGGGTCAGAGTCTTCGCACTCTTGAGCTTTGAAAATGCAGTACCAAACCACTTGATGTAAGGCACATATTTCCTTTCCATCAGAAAACACAGTCTCATCATGTCACGAATCAGTCTGGTCGCAATAATACGCGAGCCAAGATCGTCACCGACCTGACCACATCGGCCCATGAAAGCTTCTTCCTGAGCTATCCTTTCCCATTGATTTGACAACAAATACAACCACAAATCATGTGGATAGTATTCCAATTTGGTGACTATCGGTTCCAGCTTCTCCAGATCGTCACGGAATACTCGTCCGTTAGCAATACTTAGGAGCATCTGTTGCGGGAGAACCAACCAATCAATGAGGCGCAAATCTTCAGTGGGATTGAACCCAAGATACTCGATGAAGAATCCACTAACAGTATTGATTGTTATTCCATGATTGACAGGTCCGCTAGTGATTTTCGTCATCGTTATAGAACCATCATCATTGTAGCTGAAGTTGGTAGGAAATCCTCGTATCTCATATGGGAGGTTCTTCGTCAAAACCTCATTGAGCTCCTCCCTCATAGAGCTATAATCTGAATCTTTCAGAAAAATCTGTAGCTGAGGTCCCCAACCGTGGTCCATTGACTGTGCTGTATCATAACCCAATACATCAGAACCTTGACCTATTCGTGCAGCTGAATAGGCAAGATCTGGGAAGTGTTTGTCTATGACAGGTTTCACCGCCTCCTTGTAGAAGGCTTCACTCAGGTCTAACCCAGGCAAAAAATCATAGGGCGGGTGATCTTCATCACTCATCCATTTGTCTCCATATTTGGTATTGACATAGCAGGATTTGGATATTTTGGCTACGGAATCTATGGCGGGCCCGCCCGGATTCGAACCGGGGATTACTAACTTAGGAGGCTAGTGCCCTATGAACCCCTTAGAGAATTCACCCTAAGTCCAGGCTAGGCCACGGGCCCTCGAACTTGAGCGTGTGAGTAGTCCGTTGTTAAAGCTTTTGCAGGGTACAATCATTCAGCAATCTTCGCGGTGATTTTTGCTCCCTCTTCCATAGCGTCAACAAGCATACTTCCCTGTCTTGTCTTGATTCGAATTGAGCTCTCCCCATTACGTCCAACTACTGTTGTAAATAGGTAAATATCATCGGCAAAAATCTCAATTCTCTGCTTGGAATACTTCCGTCCTGTGTAAATAGTGACTTTCTTTTTGCTATAACTTACAGAAACAGGAACAGTTTCTCCTGGAACTCCCTTTCCTTCGATACGTTTTCCATCTCTCACAGTAGGTGCAATTGCACCTCTCACTGGCACAACAACTTTTTCGCCGCCAAATGTGAACATCTCATATTCTAATACACCTCGTTCAAAATCACGGACTTCAACCACTGGGCGAGCGAGGTCTCTCTGTGTGCCACCCATTCCAGTTGGAAGTTTCACTTTTAGTGAGAGAGCTGATACCTTTGCAACCCGACCATCCTCTATGTGAACAATTGTGTCTACCGTACTCGGTACTTGGCCAAGTTCTACACGACCTCCAAGAAGCAATCTCTGGAGCGCATCAATAGCTGAACCAGCATGCACAACCCCAACCATTCCTACGCCTGCTGAACGAAGATCTGAATATGCTTGGAAATCCGAGTTCTTCCGAAGCTCATCATATATCACAAAATCAGGCCTAACAAGGAGCAGAATATCAGCAGCTTTTTCCATGCTGCCATCAAGAGGTGAGTATTGAACTATCGCCTCTTCTACTTGGAGGTCTCTCGGTTGTTCTAAAGTCTTTACGACATTCCCTTTACTACCATAAAACTCAGCCAATGCTGCTGCGAACGTGCTCTTACCTGAACCTGGTGACCCAGATACAAGGATTCCTTCAGCCCTTGATTCCAATCTTTTCATCAATTTAGTACTAAGTTCGTAATCAGAGAGATTCAGTTTAACGATGGGTCGAATTGCAGAAATCTCCATCTTATCAGCGAATGGCCGCCTAGCAATTGCGATTCGAAGATTTCTCAATTGCACTACAGCAGCGCTTTCCTCTTCAATCTCAATAAACGAATTATCATCATTCTCTGCTGCTTCCATAATTGCCTCTGCTAGTGTATCCAATTCATCGAATGTTAGAAGCCGATCAGAGAGTTCTACTAACTCCCAATTTCCAGGTTCACCTCTTTTTGCACGTGGAGGATTGTTCTCCACTAAGTGTACACTCATAGTGCGTTCGTCAAAGAATGCATCAAGAGTAAGAAGTTCGTCACTGTCTTCATTGTTCACCATTCTTTTCACTTCCACGTTCTTTCAGTTTTGTCTGAGCAACTCGATAGAAATTCACTTCACCATTCTGGTCTACAAGTGCAAATACAAGGGCTTTCCTAGAACCTGCCGCAGTCTGTGTCACCATGTCCAAATCACTGAGTGATATAGGAATCCCCTCCTTCAATACATACACCAGCTGATTGGCGCTAGAGGTGCCTGGTTTGTCACCCCGAGCATATACTCTGAAACCGATTCCTCCTCCAAACCCTTGTCTAACTGCGTATCCTCTACTACGTAAATCTCTGAATACAAGATAGCGAGTCCAAAGATCTGGATCGTCATCTAGTAGTTCATTCACAATGTGGTCTGGACCAACATCCTTTCCGTCGGGTGTTTCTACTATCACTCTTTTGCGTTCGATGAGATGCAGTAGTTCAACGGGTTCTAACTCCAATCTGTTTCCATCGATACGATTCCCATAGAATCCCTGTTGAGAGATTCTATCAGAGTCTTCACTAGCGACATACCCCTTCCCATTCTCAAAAATGACTGGTGCCGGTTCTTCCTCTACAATTTCCTCTTCCAGCTCTATTTCTGAGTCTTCAATTGCATCTTGGTTGGGAAACTCGTCATTCTCGTTTGACAACTGTATATCGCCTACAAGGTCTAGCCCTCGCTGTTATTGTGAAAAACCCTTCGACAGGCCACAAGAACTATAGCCAATGTGGAATGAACGCAGTAATGTGACTGACTTTGAGGAGGAACTGAAAGACTTCATTGCTGGTGCAGAGAAGATTGCAGTCCTTGGTATTGGGAATGACCTACGGACAGATGATGGTCTCGGTCTGTATTTCATTGACAATCTCAAAATTGATGACCCAAGAATTATGATTGAGAATGTTGGTTCGGTTCCTGAAGGGTTTGCAAGCAACTTGGCAAGATTCGGTGCAGAGAGAGTAATCATGGTTGATGCTGCTGATATGCTAAAACCTCCTGGTCACATCGAACTCATTACAAAGGACCGAATTGGTGGTATTGCTATCAGTACTCACAGAATGCCACTCTCGTTTCTGATGATGTATCTCGAGCAAGAAACGGGTGGTAAGACTTTACTGATAGGAATCCAGCCAAAAAGTATACAGTTCGGTGAGGGACTTACTCCCGAGATACAGGAAGTCGTTGACAGAACGATTACTAGTCTGGAAAAAATACTGAACCAACACCTGCGAGGATAGAATAAGATGTATAGGACAATTGAATGGTTAGATGACACATCAGAGGTCAGGCTTGTTGATCAGACAAAACTACCTTTGACTTTGGAGCATGTTGTGACGAAGAGCCACGAACGTATTGCAAAATCCATCAAAATCATGGAGATTCGAGGTGCCCCTGCAATAGGTGCTGCTGCTGGAATGGGAATGGCACTTGCAGCAATAGAGAGTAAAGCCCGAACAACCGGAGATCTGATGGAGTTCCTTGAGAAAGCGGCAGTCACCCTGGACACCCGTCCAACTGCATTCAATCTGAAATGGGCTACTACTCGAATGTTGGATGTGGCAAAGGGTACCATCGAAACTACTGGCAATGTCGATGAGGTTGTTCAAAGGCTAATAGAAGAAGCCAAGGAGATTGCAGAGGAAGATGTCAGAATGAGTAGGGCTATGGGCGAACAAGCACTCCAGCTCATAAAACCAGGCTACACAATCCAGACTATATGTAACGCAGGCTCTCTTGCCACAGTCCATCTGGGCACTGTTGGTGCAGTTGTACGCGTAGCCCACGAGAAGTATGGCGGTGACATCAAGGTCTATGCCGCAGAAACTAGACCAAGACAACAAGGCGCAAAACTGACGGTCTACGAGTTCATGGAGGACAACATCGATACTACCCTGATCACCGATGGCATGATTGGCACAGTATTCCGCGATGGTCGAGTCGACTGCTGTGTGGTAGGCGCTGACAGGATACTCAGAACAGGTCATGTGATCAACAAGATTGGTACCTATACAATGGCAATCACTGCAAAATACCACAAGATTCCATTCTACTCCGTTGTCCCTGTTTCAACAATTGACATGGAAACCGATCCAGAAGATGTAATCATTGAAGAGCGTGACCCTGACGAGATTCGAATGGTAAATGGAAAGTATGTCACAGTTCCTGATGCCAAGGTCTACAACCCTGCATTCGACATGACCCCTCCAGAGCTGGTAGACGCCATCATCACGGACAGAGGTGTGGTCAAGAAACCCACTGAGGAAAAGATGCGAAAACTCTTCGAACAAGCTTAGAAACTTGGCTTTGAGGAGGATCTGGAATCTGACTCGTGTGAAACTCACATGTCAGTTGAATGATGGGACAACAGTCGAATTGCCAGTTGGTAATAATCCTACTAAGGTATCAATCAACAAGACTGAGATTGTTTCAGTAGATCTATCTTCTCTGAGCTTACTTTCACAGTTGAAATCCCTCAATTTGGCAAAAAACAAACTGAAATTGGTTGATTTTTCCCAAATTGGTGCACATCCGAACTTGGAACACGTGTCTATTTCATACAATCCTCTAACATCAATAGATTTGCAACCA
>Ga0209536_100010120_pt1 | contig 13945 bp, 14 predicted proteins | sample DeeMarSeWOR28_12_FD_187461 | JGI IMG/M metagenome (GOLD analysis project Ga0209536, IMG submission 187461) | Marine sediment microbial communities from White Oak River estuary, North Carolina - WOR-2-8_12 (SPAdes) (version 2) | ecosystem: Environmental > Aquatic > Marine > Intertidal zone >...
CAAGAACATCGTGGCGGCAGGCCTGGCCGATCGCTGCGAGATCCAGGTGTCCTACGCCATCGGTGTCGCCGAACCCACATCGATTACGGTTGATATAGAAACCTTCGGCACTGGCAAGATCTCGGAAGACAAACTGACACGCCTGGTGCGGGAGCATTTTGACCTGACGCCTTACGGCATACGCGAGATGCTCGACCTGCTCAAACCGCAATACCGCGCGACAGCAGCATACGGCCACTTCGGCCGTGAAGCCGAAGGTTTCGGCTGGGAAATGACGGACAAGGCTGAGCAACTCAAAGGTGATGCGGCGGCCTGAGGGCACCATCGCCAGACAAAATGTGCCCGCGGTCATGTTGCCAAGGGCCGGATAACACGGAGCTAGAACAATGACGGAACCCGCCGTTGCAATTAAAGACGACTTTTACGTAGCTGATATTTCACTGGCCGACTGGGGGCGTCGCGAAATCGCGATTGCTGAAACGGAAATGCCAGGATTAGTGCAGATTCGCAAGGAATATGCCGGCAAGAAACCGCTGCAGGGTGCCCGTATCATGGGTTCGCTGCACATGACGATCCAGACCGCGGTGCTGATAGAAACACTCATAGAACTGGGTGCAGAAGTCCGCTGGGTGTCGTGCAATATATTCTCAACCCAGGATCACGCAGCTGCGGCAATTGCTGCTGCGGGTGTGCCGGTCTTCGCCTATAAGGGTGAGTCACTGGACGAATACTGGGAATTCACGCACCGTGCCATGGAATGGTCCGATGGCGGCGTACCCAACCGCATTCTTGACGACGGCGGCGATGCCACGCTGCTGCTGATCCTCGGCGCCAAGGCCGAGAAAGATGCCAGCATCCTCGACAATCCGGGCAGCGAAGAGGAAATCGCCCTCTTCAAGTCGATCAAGAAGCGGCTAGACACAGAGCCAGGCTGGTACACCAAACGACGCGATGCCATTGGCGGCGTAACCGAAGAGACCACGACCGGTGTGCAGCGTCTTTATCAGATGCAGCAGTCAGGCGAGCTGCCCTTTCCGGCCATCAACGTAAATGACTCGGTCACCAAGTCGAAGTTTGACAACCTCTATGGCTGTCGCGAATCGCTGGTCGATGGCATTAAACGCGCAACCGACGTGATGATCGCGGGCAAGATCGCGGTCGTCGCCGGTTATGGTGATGTAGGCAAAGGCTGCGCGCAGTCGCTCAAAGGCCTCGGCGCAACCGTATGGGTAACCGAGATCGATCCTATCTGCGCATTGCAGGCAGCAATGGAAGGTTTCCGGGTTGTCACCATGGACGAAGCCGCACCTATCGGCAATATCTTCGTGACCACGACCGGCAACTTCAACGTGATTACCCACGACCACATGGCCGCAATGAAAGATCAGGCGATCGTCTGCAACATCGGTCACTTCGACAATGAGATCGAAGTTGCCAAGCTGCAGCAGTACGAGTGGGAAAATATCAAGCCGCAGGTCGACCACATCATCTTCCCCGACGGCAAGCGCATCATCCTGCTGGCCGAAGGACGTCTGGTTAACCTCGGTTGCGCCACCGGCCATCCGAGCTTCGTGATGTCCAACTCGTTCACCAACCAGGTCATGGCACAAATCGAACTGTGGCAGAAGCCTGACGAGTACCAGAACGAAGTCTATGTGCTGCCCAAGCACCTGGACGAGAAAGTTGCGCGTCTGCATCTAAAACAGCTGGGCGTCAATCTGACGACACTGACGCCGGAGCAGGCCAAGTACATCGGCGTTCAAGTGGAAGGCCCTTACAAGCCCGATCACTACCGTTACTAGGCATACTCGCCAGATAACAAAAAAGGCGCTCCCCGGAGCGCCTTTTTTGTTGGTGTCGTTTTTGCCGGCCGCGGCTCGGACCACCAGATGATCCAGGCCTTTCCGACTAACGGTCATGACCCATACACCTCAGACTGTGACCAAAGCCCTAACACGCCGCACTGCAGGGCTTTTATAGTAGTAAACCCTTTGACCAGCCCGGTAAGAACCGTGTCAACCGAACCCGTCCGCATCCTGCACATCACAGATACACACCTTCATGCGCACCGCGATGCGACGATGCGCGGGCTCAACACATACGATTCGTTCAAGGCCGTCGTCGACCGTATCGGCAGCGGCAGCCGCAAAGCGGATGCGGTCATCGCAACCGGCGACCTGGTGCAGGACGAAACCCGCGGGGGTTACGAACATTTCGGCGAGCTGATCAGCGGCCTGGGCGTGCCCGTGCACTGCGTGCCCGGGAATCATGACTCACCGCGGCTCATGGCCGAGATTCTGTCCGAATCCCCGTTTCATTTTTGCGGCACCGCCGTCTACGGGAACTGGTGCCTGATCATGCTGAATACCGCGGTGCGCGGCGATGACGGTGGACGGCTCGATCAGGGTCAGTTGGAATTTCTGGATCACACCCTGACTGCCATGCAAGACAGGCACGCGCTTGTAGCCTTGCACCATCATCCCGTTGCGATGGGCAACCAGTGGCTCGACGGCGTGGGACTGCGCAACAGCACGGAATTTCTCTCCGTCATCGATAATCATAGCAACGTACGCAGCATCGTCTGGGGGCATGTGCACCAGGTGTCGGACCGTGAACGCAATGGCGTCAAAATGCTGAGCACGCCCTCGACCGGGGCACAATTCTTGCCGGGCAGCGATGCGTTTATGCTTGACGACAAACCGCCGGGCTATCGCTGGCTCGAGTTAATGGAGGACGGCAACGTCCGGACCGAAGTCATATGGCTATAAGTAAAGGGGATCACAATTTATTGAGCTACATTTCGGTAGCCACGCTTGTCCTGTGCGCCAGGGTGGCCGGCGCGGACCCACTGCCGCTCTGGGAAATCGAAAGCGGCGGCAACCGCTTGCTAATCATGGGTTCGGTGCATTTTCTGCGGTCGGGCGATTATCCGTTGCCTGCCGAAATCGAAGCCGCTTACGAAAATGCGAACCGGCTGGTCATGGAAATCGACATGGATGATCTTGATCCTGCCAAGGCACAAGCCATGATGACGGACATGGGGGTCAGCAAGACAGGGTCTTTGAGCCAGGTCATCGGCGAAGAAAGCTACGCTGAGGCGAAGAAACTGGCAGGCCCTATTGGCATACCGCTGAATCTGTTTGACTCCTTCGAGCCATGGTTCGCCGCCTTGTCGATTTCGCAGCTAAGAATGATACAGCTGGGTTTCGACCCGGCCTGGGGCGTGGAAGCGCAGCTGACCCAGCGGGCACAGCGCGATGGCAAGGGTATTTCCGGCCTCGAAACACTCGAAGAACAGTTGGGTTTCATGGACACACTCGATATCGATACTCAGCGCCTCTTCCTGCTGGAGTCGTTACGCGAGGCAAACGAAGTCGACGAGGAAATCAATACCGTGGTGCGCGCCTGGAAGTCGGGCGATACGGATACACTGGAAACCATGCTGCTGGACGGCCTTGCAAAAGCGCCGAACCTCTACGATGCACTGCTGGTGGAACGCAACAGGAACTGGGTCGCGAAGATCGCGCAGCTGACACAATCACCCGATGACATACTGATAGTCGTCGGCGCCATGCATCTGGTCGGAGACTCGAGCGTACTCGCCATGCTCGAAGACCGGGGCATCGGGTCACGGCAAATCCGCGGCGATTGAAACTTATACTAGCCTTTCAGCCCTGCTGCGCGAGGGCTGAAAGGCTGCCGTCCAATATTCCCGCTCTATTGGAGACGTCCGACAAAGCGATGCTTTGCCGGACATAAATTCCGGCGTATAGCCTTTCAGCCCTGCTGCGCGAGGGCTGAAAGGCTGCCGTCATTTAGATTTCTGTCATTTCAAAGTCTTCTTTGCCGGCGCCGCAGTCAGGGCAACGCCACGACAGCGGCACGTCGGCCCAGGCGGTGCCGGGTTCGATGCCGCTATCCGGATCGCCCTTGGCTTCGTCGTAGATATAACCGCAAATCAAACACATCCAGGTTTTCAACAAACGCTCCGTTCTAGTTAGTAGTTTGGTCCTGTCTGACCTGGCGCAAAAAAGGCCGCAGGTATTTTAGTCGCTCCAGAGCGTCCTGCATATTGAGGCATGCCTGCTTTTGCAGGAGGTCCAGCGGCAATATTTCCGCGAACCGAAAACCTACCCACGACGCATCGTCGTAATGCTTCTCGACAGATTCGTATAAGCGCCCCAGGTCATCTATGACCGCACGCAGCAGTCCGACCATGGGCAGGTATTCTTGCGGAATCTTAGCCTGATCCTCCGGGCCCATTAACTCTATATCGCCGTAATTCAGGCCGTCGTCCTTCTGCTGCACATCGTGCAGCCTGAAACGTTCCCCGCCAATCGCAGTTATACCCAACAACCCGTCAGTGCCCTGATACCAATCACAGATCGTTGCCAGCGTGCCGATGGATTGCGTGGAGACAGGCGTCCGTCCGCCGGCTTCGGGACCATCCGCCAGCAACACGACGCCAAAAGGCGCTTCGTTCTTCATGCACCGACCGACCAGATCGAGGTAGCGGGGTTCGAACACGCGCAACGGCAAGGGACCTCCCGGAAACAGGACGGTCCGCAATGGGAACAAAGGCACGTTCTGCGTTATCACGATGCGGGCACCGGCTTGGCGTGCTTAATCAAGCAATACGATCATCATGCGCGGCAGGTGCAGGCAGGTCAATGCCCGCGCCAGGTATCACCGAAATGCTGCTGCAAACTCCGGCAGATGAGTTGATGTATTCCGCCAAAACCACCGTTGCTCATGATCACGACCTCATCGCCAGGCCGGGCCTCCGCGGTGACATCGGCCACTATGCGCTCGATATCAGCGTAAACCGTCGCGCCTTCGAGTCCGGCCAGTTCCTGCTCCAGCGACCACGGCAAATCGGCGGGCTGATAAGCCCACACCCGGTCGGCAGACTCCAGCGATGCCCGCAGGCCGGCGCGATGAGCGCCCAATTTCATGCTGTTCGAGCGCGGCTCGAGTACCGCAAGCACTCTGCCCTGCGCCGTCGAGCGCACAGCTTCTATCGTGCGTGCAATCGCCGTCGGATGATGCGCGAAATCATCGTAAACGTTGACCCCGCCGAAACGACCCAGATGCTCGAGTCTTCGTTTTACGCCGCGAAAATCTGCCAAAGCCTGCAGTGATGTCTCTACCGGCACTCCGACGTGCCGGGCGGCAAGCAAGGCGGCGGTCGCATTTTCCAGGTTGTGCAGGCCCGGTAATGCCAGCGCCCCGGACGTGTAGGTCTCGCCATCCAGCGCTATTGCTATGCCGCCGTCAGTCAGCCGCAACATGCAATCGGCGGCGGTCGAGGCGTCGCTGCTGTATCGATCTACCGGCGTCCAGCAGCCCATTTGCAGCAAGCTTTCAATTTCGGGTTCATTGGCGTTGACGATCGCGCGGCCGTTGCCCGGCAAGATGCGCATCATCTGGTGGAACTGCCAGAGTATTGCATCCATATCCGCGTAGATATCCGCGTGATCGAACTCCAGGTTGTTAATAATCAGAGTGCGAGGGCCGTAATGCAGAAACTTGGCTCGCTTGTCGAAAAAGGCCGTGTCGTATTCGTCCGCCTCGATAACAAAGAAGCGACCACCGCCAAGCCGCGCCGTCGCAGAAAAATTTGCGGGTACACCGCCGATCAAAAACCCGGGTTCCAGGCCGGCCGCCTCCAGCAACCACGCTGTCATGCTCGCAGTCGTGGTCTTGCCGTGCGTGCCTGATACGGCGATAACCCATTGGTCAGACAGAACATTTTCGGCAAGCCACGCGGGCCCCGAGGTATACGCCATACGACGGTTCAGCATCTCCTCAACGATGGGCATGCCGCGGCTCATGACGTTACCCACGACGACCAGGTCGGGGTTCAGGTCCAGCTGGTCGGGTTCGAAACCTTCGATCAGATCGATACCGAGCGCCGCCAACTGGTCGCTCATCGGCGGATACACCGCCCGATCACTGCCCGTAACGGTATGCCCCGCGGCTCGCGCAATAGCCGCGATGCCACCCATGAAAGTTCCGCAGATTCCGAGGATGTGTATGTGCATTCGGGTTAAACAGTCCAGATAGCAGCAAACTGATAGATAACAATGAAATAGATAACTGCAAACGCAACACCGGCGCCCGGCGACCGCGACAATGCCCGCGAAAGAATATGGCCATAGACCGCAACAGACCAGAGCAGAATCAACAGGGCGACGAGCGCGCGCAGAAAAAGCGGAATTTCGATGGGAATACCCAACGAGGGCCAGGCTGAGAAGGGAAATGCGAGTATCTGCAGCAGCGCGCCCGTGCCGAACAGCGCAGTCAGCGTTTGCGGAATGCGCGCCTGCAGGTCAAACAGCCGCAGCAGGCCAACACACCAGATCACCAGAAATCCGACATCGACGAGCAGCAATGGCGGCAATACATGGCTGGGGTATAGCGCAAGAATAACCAGAATATCGACCACAACGTACGCAAAAATGCTGAATGCAAGGAGCGGCCGGGAGTCAGGCAGATATTCCGGCCCTTCCCGAAACAGCACGATCTGCCAGAAGGCTTTGATGATGGCCTGCATGTATTAAATCGGATTATTCATGTGACTGCGCAACATGATCCACTACACTCACGCTTTATGCCAACCCAAAATACAAATCCATCTCTGCCCCTGCTTATCAAAAGTCAGGCCCATCTCGACGAAGTCTGCGCGAATCTGAGCGCTTGCGCCCAAGTCGCAGTCGATACCGAGTTCGTGCGCACCAATACCTATGCGCCTCGTCTTGGGCTGCTGCAGCTTACAACGCCCGGTATGACGGTATGTATAGACCCGCTGGCGGGCATGGAAATGTCGCCGCTGTGGGAGCTTCTGTTCGATCCGCAGCGCACCAGCATCATGCATTCGGCGAAACAGGACCTCGAGGTCATGTGGTTCGAGCGGCATGAAATTATTCACAACCTGGTGGACACGCAACTCTGCGCTGCACTGCTGGGGTATCCGGCACAAATCGGTTACGCGGGCCTTCTGAACGAACTGCTCGGTATCGAGATAGGCAAAACCCAGACACGAACAGACTGGTCGCGCCGGCCACTCTCTGACGCCCAGTTGGAATACGCTGCTGAAGACGTCGTGCATCTGCCGGAGATGCTGGACATTCTTGCCGAGCGACTGCATGCCGTCGGACGGTATGACTGGGCGCTCGAGGACAGCCGCGCATTGTGCCAGGTTGAACTGTATAAGCCCGAGCCAGCCGATGCCTGGCAAAGACTGAAAGCCATTCCTTTCATGTCGCCGGAACAGCAGGCCCGTGCGCGCGCGCTGGCCGCATGGCGCGAGGCACGGGCGGTCGCGGCCGACAAGCCGCGCGGCTGGATATTGAGCGACAAGGCGCTGCTGCAGCTGGCTACTGAAAATCCGAATCAGACGAATCAACTGCAGAATATCGATGACATGCCCGCGGCCATCATCCGTAAGCAGGGCGATAAACTGCTGAACGTACTCGCCGCCGCGAACGACAGCTTCGCCCGGGGGGACAGCGAATTTACCAAGGAGATTGTCGACATAGAACGAGAGAAGTCGCTCAGCAAACGGATGAGCACACTCGTTAAAGAGGAAGCAGAGACACTGGGCATTGCGGCCGAGGTTCTGGCCAGCAAACGGGATATCAATGCCGTCATCCGTGGTTCTGCGGATGCACGCGTATTAAACGGCTGGCGCCGCGCAGTTATCGGTGAAAAGCTGCTTGCGGCGACCGGCTAGACTAAGCCGCCACTCCGGTCGATCATGAAAGATCGAGCGTTGCTTTCAGGCGACTGTATATTTCCTCGATATCGCCCTCGCCCTCGACAACCTTGAGCAGCCCCGCATCACGATAAAACTCGACCAGCGGTTCGGTCTGCTCACGGTAAACCTTGAGACGGTTACCGATCGTTTCCTCGTTATCATCGGCGCGTTGCACGAGTTCCCCACCCGCCGCCGTTACCGCGTCGATTTCTTCCTGTGGCGAAAAATAGATGTTCAGCAGTTTGCCCGTCTTGGAGCAGGTGCGACGCCCGGTCAGACGCTTCATGAGAATGTCCATATCGACGTCAAGCAACACGGCTGCGTCGAGGCTCTGGCCTATCTGCTGTAGCACGGGCTCCAGGTCTTTGGCCTGTTGCAGGTTGCGCGGGTAGCCGTCGAGGATGAAGCCATTTTTGCAATCATCCTGAGCCAGTCGCTCGGCGATGATCCCGAGCACGATGTCATCGGTGACCAGCTCGCCTGCATCCATCGCTGCCTTGGCTCGCCTGCCCAGCTCAGTGCCTGCCGCCACTGCTCCGCGCAGCAGGTCACCCGTGGAAATCTGCTGGAAGCCATAATCGGCCATAAGCTTCTGTGCCTGCGTGCCTTTGCCGGAACCGGGGGCCCCCAGAAAAACAATTCTCATAAATACTCGTTACTTAATTATGTCCTGTGGATCAGCCCGGGCTGCGGCGGCTGCCGGGCTGGAATGCCGCGTAAGCTAACGCGTCCCCCTGGTCAGGTCAAACCAGGGCGGTCGGCCGAGCGGCTGGCAGTTGCCAGCAGGCGCGCGGTCGGGCAGTATGCTCCGGCAACCAAGTAAAGAAAGTTCTTATATGTCAGTCAAAAAGAACGCTTTTTACGCCCAATCAGGCGGCGTCACAGCGGTTATCAATGCCAGCGCATGCGGGGTCATCGAAACAGCCCGCAAACACAAAGACAAAATCGGCAAGCTCTATGCCGGCCGTAACGGCATTATTGGCGCGCTAACCGAAGACATGATCGACACCAGCAAGGAGAGCGCTAAGGCCATCGCGGCTCTTCGCCATACGCCGGGCGGCGCATTCGGGTCGGCGCGTTACAAACTGAAAGGCCTGGAAGAAAACCGCGCCGAATATGAACGTCTGATCGAAGTATTCAAGGCGCACAACATCGGTTATTTCTTCTACAACGGTGGCGGCGACTCCGCCGACACCTGCTACAAGGTCTCGCAGCTATCTAAGAAACTAAAGTTCCCGGTGCAGGCTATCCATGTGCCCAAGACCGTGGACAACGATTTACCAATCACCGACACCTGCCCGGGCTTCGGCTCGGTCGCGAAATACATCGCGGTATCCACTAGAGAGGCCGCGCTCGACGTGGCATCGATGGCCCGGACGTCCACCAAGGTGTTCGTCCTCGAAGTCATGGGCCGTCACGCAGGCTGGATTGCCGCTGCCGGAGGACTGGCGGGCAAAGGGCCGGACGAAGCGCCGCATATCATTTTGTTCCCGGAAGTGCCTTTCAACAAAAAGGCATTCCTGAAACGAGTCAAGGACTGCGTGGCGAAAAACGAATATTGTGTCGTCGTCGTGAGCGAAGGCGCAGCCTACAAAGACGGCACCTTCCTGGCAGATGCAGGCACCGTTGATGCCTTCGGCCACAAGCAACTGGGCGGCGTCGCCCAGGTGGTCGCTCAGATGGTGCGCGACGAACTGGGCTTGAAATTCCACTATGCGATTGCAGATTACCTGCAACGTTCAGCTCGCCATATCGCTTCCAAAACAGACGTCGAACAGGCGTACGCAGTCGGTAAAGCGGCTGTCGAAATGGCCATCGCCGGAGAAAACTCCGTCATGCCGGCCATCGTTCGCAAGTCTGACAAACCCTACAAGTGGACCATCGGCAAAGCACCCCTGAGCCGCGTGGCCAATAAAGAAAAGATGATGCCCAAGCACTTCATCAGCAAAGACGGGTTCGGTATTACAGCCGCATGCCGGCGTTACCTTGAACCGCTGATCAAGGGCGAGGACTATCCGCCTTACAAGGATGGCTTACCGACCTACGTTGAACTTAAGAACGTTGCGGTGAAACGTAAGCTGAACAAGGATTTTCAGCTGAGGTAACTCGGTCAGAACAGGGCTTTACCACCCGGAACGACGGCTCGCCGTCGTGCGCTGACCAGTTTGCCGATGGAAAAAAATGCCGTTGCGCAAATTGCAGCGGATGGACTTGTAGTGACTCCTTTGGGGGAGATATATCGATGTTAATGGAACAGGCATTGCCACTTAGCGTAGGCGCCGCTCTTATAGCGCTTATATATGGGGCCCTTTCGGTCAAATGGATTCTGGGCAAATCGGATGGCAACGAACGCATGCAGAAAATTGCGGGCGCCATTCAGGAAGGCGCCAGCGCATACCTCAATAAGCAGTACACAGCCATCGGCATTGTTGGCGTGGTTCTCACAATTGCCCTGGCAATCTTTTTAAAGCTGCCGACGGCAATAGGTTTCGTTATCGGTGCCGTATTCTCGGGTGCAACGGGCTTCATCGGCATGAATATCTCCGTGCGCGCCAACGTGCGCACCGCCCAGGCTGCGCATGAAGGCATGGGTGCGGCCATGGATGTGGCGTTTCGCGGCGGCGCCATCACCGGCATGCTCGTGGTCGGCCTTGGCCTGCTGGGTGTCGCCGGTTACTTCTGGATACTGCTCGCTACCGGTACGCCGCTCGAAGATGCGCTGCATGCCCTGGTTGGCGTAGCGTTCGGTGGCTCGCTGATTTCGATCTTCGCCCGACTCGGCGGCGGCATCTTCACCAAGGGTGCGGACGTCGGCGCCGACCTCGTGGGTAAGGTGGAAGCCGGTATTCCCGAGGATGATCCGCGTAACCCGGCCGTGATCGCTGACAACGTAGGCGACAACGTGGGTGACTGCGCCGGCATGGCTGCCGACCTGTTCGAAACCTATGCCGTGACGCTCATCGCGACCATGCTGCTCGGTAGCTTGCTGCTGGGTAGCAGTGCCGAAGCAGGAGCGCTGTATCCGCTGGTGCTGGGCGGCGTGTCGATCGTGGCCTCCATCATCGGCACCTTCTTCGTCAAGGTGAAAGACGGCGGCAGCGTCATGGGCGCTCTTTACAAGGGCGTCATCATCTCGGGCGTGCTCGCGGCGATTGCGTTCTACTTTGTCACGACGGCCATGATGACGGACGTCAGCGATCAGTTCAGCAGCACGAACCTCTACCTCGCCTCGCTGATCGGACTCGCGCTGACGGGTGTACTGATGTGGCTCACCGAGTACTACACCGGCACCGAATATCAGCCGGTAAAGGACATCGCGAATGCGTCCATCACCGGCGATGCCACCAACATCATTGCCGGACTCGGCGTGTCGATGAAATCGACGGCCGCTCCGGTCATTGCGGTTTGCTTCAGCATCTGGGGCGCTTACGAACTGGCGGGCCTGTATGGCATCGCGATCGCCGCGACCGCCATGTTGTCGATGACCGGCATGATCGTCGCCCTCGACGCCTTCGGCCCGATTACCGACAACGCGGGTGGTATCGCGGAGATGGCGGAACTCGACGAGAAGATTCGCAACATCACCGATCCGCTCGATGCGGTCGGCAACACGACCAAGGCCGTCACCAAGGGTTACGCCATCGGTTCCGCAGGCCTCGCAGCACTGGTGCTGTTCGCGGATTACACCAACAACCTGGAACAGAGCATGCTGGAGCAAGGCCGTGAGGCCATCAGCTTCAACCTCAGCAATCCTGCGGTGATCATCGGCCTGTTCATCGGCGGCATGGTGCCTTATCTGTTCGGTGCGATGGCCATGGAAGCGGTCGGTCGCGCGGGCGGTAAGGTCGTTGAAGAAGTGCGCCGCCAGTTTCGCGAGATCGAAGGCATCATGGAAGGTACCGGCAAGCCCGATTACTCGCGCTGCGTCGGCCTGCTGACCACGGCCGCCATCAAGGAAATGATCCTGCCCTCGTTGCTGCCTGTGCTGGTTCCGGTCGTGCTGGTGATCGCGGCCAATATTGCGTTCGGTGAAAACGGTGGCGCGCTTGCGCTCGGCGGCATGCTGATCGGCACCATCGTGACCGGCATCTTCGTCGCTATCTCGATGACCGTCGGCGGCGGCGCATGGGACAACGCCAAGAAATACATCGAAGACGGCAACTGCGGCGGCAAGGGCACCGATGCCCACAAGGCTTCGGTTACCGGCGATACCGTAGGCGACCCCTACAAAGACACCGCCGGCCCGGCCATCAACCCGTTGATCAAGATCATCAACATCGTGGCGCTGCTGATGGTGCCGTTGCTGTAATTTGCCGGCAACATCGCCAAACTGAAAAGGCCCCGCTTTGCGGGGCCTTTGCTTTTTTTGCACGGATTTTAAGCCGGATAATCATCCGCTAAATATTCTTGGAACTCTGATCGATTTACTTATCGCCAACGAGCGTATACAACGGGTCAGGTGCGCGCAGGGCTTCGGCACCAGCGCAGCAAGCCGCGCGACTATCTGCAGGTGTAATAGTCGTGTTATACCGTGCGTGTTCAATGCAGAATGTCCGTTGACCGTGTCATATGTCTCTTCAGTGCCCGCTAATGCCGACCGTGCCAATCCGACCACAGCTTATTTTGTACGTTGCATTTTACGGCTTTGCGACAGGTTGTAGCGTGTCGCCCACAGTACAGGGGCCCGGCGGTGCGAGCGATGCTGTCAAAGGTGCGAGGCAGCCAACCCGAAATTGTTCCGTAATCGCCCATCGCGGCGCGAGCGCTTATCTGCCGGAACACACATCTGCCGCTTACTTGCGGGCGATCGCGCAGGGTGCCGATTTCATCGAACCCGATGTGATTCTCAGCAAAGACGGTGTGCCGCTGGTGCGACACGAGAACGTATTGAGCCTTACGACGGATGTTAGTGAGCACGATGAGTTCGCTGCACGGCGCCGCGCGCAAACGATTGGCGAAAAGGTTGCTGATGACTGGTTTAGCGAAGATTTTACGGCTGCCGAAATTGCAACGCTCAGGGCTATAGAGCGATATCCTGAATTGCGCCCGCAAAGCGCCACTCACGATGGCCGCTTTGCGATACTCACACTGCAGCAGGTAATAGACCTTTGGCGTGATGCCCGCGAGTCCGGCAGTCATGCAGGTTTGTACCCTGAGCTTAAAGACGTCGCGTATTTTGAAGCGCGCGGCCTGGACAGTGTCGGGATTATTGTCGATACGCTAAACCGAAACGGACTCACCGGCCCGAAAGACGGCGTGCTGCTGCAGTCTTTCGATGCGCAGGCGCTGCAGCGGGCGGCACAGTTGACTGACTTGCCGCTGGTGCAATTGCTCGAAAGCAGGACGCCCGACGAGATCGAGGCAGCGACTTCGCCCGCCGCGATGGCGAGTATTGCCGCGTACGCGGATGGGATCGGTGTGCCCAAAGGGCTCGTGTATGTGCAGCCCCGCCCGGAACCGGACGGTCCGGCCTCTGCATTGGCGCCTCTCGAACTTACGCCGTTGGTTAAAAATGCGCATGCTGCAGGCCTGTTCGTGCACGTTTTTACGTTTCGCGCCGAAAACAAATACCTGATGCCACCGTATAAACGGTCAGAGCGCTCCACCGGCGACCTGGCCGGGCAGATACGGTTGTTTCTGGAGGCCGGGATCGATGGATTTTTTACTGACAATCCCGACGTCGGCCGGGCGGCCTGCGATGCATGGCTGCAACAACTAACCGAGTCGTCAGCGAAATACCGTGATGAATTATCCTGACAAAGAATAGAGCCGCACCTCAGGAAAACTGACCGCGCGCCAGGCGCAACTCTCTCAGCATGGCTCTCTTTTTAGTCTGATGCGATCGCATCCTTCGTAGAATATCGTCCAGGGCCCGGACGGCATTAAGCACGTGCGGTCCCTTATTCAGCATGACGCACTCTGCGCGGTGCCCCATGGCGGCGTCGGTAATTTCGGCTCGGGTAGGCATCCCGTCCTTGGCCAGGGTCCCAAGGACTTGTGTAGCCCAGATCACGGGGACATGTGCGGCTTCGCAAAATCCAAAGGATTTCTTCCTGTACTTCAGCCAATCGCTCGAATCCACACTCGACCGCAAGGTCGCCACGCGCGATCATCACGCCGCATCGTGGTGAACGCATGGCCATCAAAAGCATGTCGGGAAGGTTTTCGAACCCGCGGCGCGTTTCG
>Ga0209536_100010121_pt1 | contig 13943 bp, 8 predicted proteins | sample DeeMarSeWOR28_12_FD_187461 | JGI IMG/M metagenome (GOLD analysis project Ga0209536, IMG submission 187461) | Marine sediment microbial communities from White Oak River estuary, North Carolina - WOR-2-8_12 (SPAdes) (version 2) | ecosystem: Environmental > Aquatic > Marine > Intertidal zone >...
CAGCGTCAGCGTGTACACCCCGCCGGGATACGAAGATCGTCCCAACCGCACCTGGCCTATCCTGCTGCTTCTTCACGGCAGCGGCGGAACGGATGAATCCTGGTTCCGAGCTGGTCACGCCAACGTCATTCTCGACAATCTGATCTCCGAAGGAAACGCCCGGCCCATGATTGTGGCAGCGCCGTTCGGGCATACCGTAGAACCGGGCACGCACGGCTGGCCCTTTGTGCAGGAGCAGGGTGATTTTGTGCAGGATTTCATTGAGGTCCTGATGCCCTATCTTGAGAAACGTTACCGTATTTCCAACGATCCGAAGAACCGGGCGCTTGCCGGCTATTCAATGGGTGGATATCACACATTGAAGATCGGATTGAACAATCTGAATCGATTCGGCAACCTCGGACCTTTCAGTTGGGGAGGTGGTCAGAAGTTTTTTGCCGAGCAGGCGTCACATGTCCTGGATCATCCCAAGGAAGTCGACGATCAGATTGAAACCTTCTTTGTTGCCTGCGGCCGGGATGACTTCCTGTTCAAAGGAGCTCAAGACATGGATGCTCTTCTTTCGTCTCGAGGCATCGAACACACATTCTTCATCTCGGACGGCGGACATGATATGGCTAATTGGCGAAAGTATCTTTATGAATATGCGAAACTGTTATTCCCAGACGGATAATCGAAACGAGCACCGAATATGTTCTTGTTTTGACAATTCGGACGCGGGATTCAGTATTGCGGGCTTTCCTTGATTGGGCCTTTGGCGTCTTTAGTTTCTTGCGGCGTGCTGCAACTGCCATTTGTAGATCGACGGCACTTTGGGGCTGGGCCTTGGAGCCGAACCGAGCTGTAGAGCTTTGTTGTCTTTGACGACAGCGGGCCTGGCCTTGCCCGAGACAATCTTGCCGCTGCCTCCGCGGAGCTCGTTGTCAACAACCTCGGTGCCGATGCAGTCGGCGGTAGCCAGGGAGATCATCGGCGATTTGCCGTCTTTGAGGACGAACACATTGTCCTTGATGATGTGGTCGAAGCTCGATGTTTTCGCAAGAACACCGGGGCCATTGTCGACGACAAACCGGTTGTGGACAATCAGCCAGTTTTCGTTCATGCCGCCCATCCAGAGTCCTGCTCTCGGTGAGCTTACGTCGCAGTTGTATACGACGTTGCGAGGTCCGTTTGGCCCGTGTGCGGCATCTTCAGGCGGCGAGGCCCACATTCCGTAGCCGTAACCGCCGTGGCCCCGCACCGATTCGATCACACATTGCTCGATGAGGTTCTCATTGGTCCAGCCGGCATGCCATTGCCCATCGCTTTCGTGGAATACGCTCTTGCGAATCACACAACCGCTGGCCGCCCACTGGAAGAGCGGCGCATGTCTCATCTTGAAGGTTTCGACGTTTTCGATAAGGCAATCCCAGCAGCGGTCCCAGCCGGTGTAAGCCGTGCCGCCTCCGCCCTTGAACCAGGCGTCGTCAAACACGCAATCGCGGATCTCGCACCATTTCGCCATCGAGCCGTATACCGGGAAGCGGCCGCACTTCTTGACGGTGACACCTTTGGCCCAGCAGTTCCAGCCATTGTAAAAGATCACACCGCTTATCCAGAGGTTCTCCGTCTGCTCGAGGTAAAGTCCCTCGATTCCGCAGCGTCGGATCGGCAAGAGCTTCTGTACGTATGCGCCGTCGATGATGGGAAACTCGATACGCAGGGGCTGGTTGACCGTCACGGTATTGCCCTCGATGCCGGTGACGACAAGCTCGTACATTCGGTACGAGCCCCATAGACAGGCGTTCTTGGTCAGCTTCTTCCATCGCTCGGTTGCGGGGCCATCAATCCTGATGCAATCGCCTACGCTGAGACCCTCGGTGCTTGTCAGCTTCAGCTTCATGTCCCCGCGTCTTCCGTCGGCTTCGAGCTTGAGCCTTCGGCCGATCGTGCCTTTGCCCGCAAATGTAATGGCGGCTCGTGAGTCCGCAGCCGGCTTGCTGTCTCTGAAGGCCGAATCGAAAACGATAGGAATTTCCCCGGCGAGTTTCGATCCGTCGGCATATTCGGCAACGCCTCTGAGCATGCGCTCGCCGTTGGTGACCTTGCCGACAGCGTCACGCCCGGATGCGGCAAAGTTGAATGTGTTGCCCGAGTGCTTGCCCCGGGCCCACGTGCCGATGACCGCATCGTCAATCATTATCGTCATCTTCGCCAGGTTGGCCGGTTTGCTGTGCATTTCAATCCTGGTGTTGGGCCCTACCGTGCTACCCGCAGCGGGGCTGTAAAAAACTACAGTGTTCTCAGGCACTGCATATCGAAAGATCAGGCGAGTTCTGCGCGGACCTTTGCCCCGGATCACCACATTGTCGCGGCGCACTGTCACTGGCCGGTCGAGATAATAGGTGCCTTCACCTAATAGGATCGCACCACCGCCGTTGCCGCCGGCGGCCTCGCACGCCTTGGAGAGGGCCTCAGAGTCGTCGGCGTCGTCGTTTGCTTTGCCGCCAAACTTCTCGATAGATGTCACCGCTTCGATCTCGGGGATCCCGCCCTGGACTCCACATTTCGTCCAGTTGGGATAGACTATTCCATCGGGCCCCAGGACATCTGCCGGTGTCATTCGGTTTGTCTCATGGGGTTTGATCTTGTATTGCCCCTTCCAGGGTGGGGTGTCCGTCAGCTCGGCGGCAAACGCGCCCAACGAGCCGGACAGAATCAGAGAGCTTAAAAGGAATGTTCGCAGCCGCATTGTCTTTCTCCTGAACATGATCTTTGGACTGCCATCTGACTATCAGAAGCCTTAGTCGAAGTCAAGCTCAAAAGACGCTTCGGGCGCAATAGCCCTTGACAATAGCCGGCAAGAGAGGTTACATGGTCGAGGTATGAATCAGGCTATTTAAATCCTAAATGCTAAATCCTGAAATCTAAACAAATTCAAAATTCAAATGACGAAAATCCAAAACATCTTTTCGTTCAAAACGATAGCCTCGTTTTGAAGGTTCTTTTTTCGAACATTAGATATTGTTTAGGATTTAGTGTTTAGAATTTAGAACTTGCGAAGAACAGAGGTCAGGGCATATGGAACGAATCAAACCGTCAATTGTAGCTATGCTGGTTAGCTGTGTCTTGTCCGTGATTGTCACCACCGCTTCGGAGGCGATGGTTTTTCCCGGAGAAGATTGGCAACAAGTCAAACCCGAGGCCCAAGGTCTGGACTCGGCCAAACTTGAGCAGGCCATATCGTACCTGGAGAACAATTCCGGTTCCGACGGGGTCAAGGAGCTTGTCATTATCCGTAACGGCTGCATGATCTGGAACGGCCCCAACATAGACAAGATGCACGGCGTGTGGTCACTGACCAAGTCATTCACCAGCACCGTGCTGGGCCTGCTGATCGACGACGACAAGGCGACACTCGATACGCTCGCCAAGGACTACGTTCCATCGATGGCTTCGAGCTATTACGAAGTTACGCTGCGGCACTTTACAACAATGACTTCGGGATATTACGCCGTCGGCGACAAGACAACGGGCAGCTACAAACACGGACCGAGCCCGACACCTTTCGAGCCGGCTGCAAGGCCGCTGTTCCAACCGCCCGGATCGAGATATGCCTATTGGGACTCGGCCATGAATCAATTCGCTAATGTCCTGACGCGCATTGCCGACGAGCCTATAGAGAGCCTCCTCAAGCGCAGAATCGCCGACCCGATCGGCATGAACGCAGCAAAATGGAACTGGGGTGATTTCGGAGAGGTCGACGGTATCGTTGTCAACGGAGGCTCGGGCAACGGCAACAAACACATGTTTATCTCGGCGCGCGAGCTGGCGCGATTCGGCCACCTGTTCCTGAATCGCGGCAGGTGGAAGGACAAACAGTTGATCAGCGCCGCATGGGTCGAGGCCGCGACCAAGGCGCATGTGCCGGCGTCGATGCCGCTGGAAGACTTGAGCGGTGCCGACGGCCGGGGGACTTACGGCTACAACTGGTGGGCCAACGGCATCAAGGCCGACGGCAAGCGAAAGTGGCCCGGTGCACCGGTCGGCGCGTATGCAGCCAGCGGTTACAACAACAACGACATGTTCGTCATCGGCGAGTGGAACATGGTCATCGTCCGGCTCGGTCTCGATCAGCGCGATTTTCCGATCACCGACGCGATATATGACCGGTTCCTGGAAAAAGTCGGCGGGGCCATAACACGGTAGATGTCAGTGCGGCCAAGCTGGGCCGTCTTTGAGAAAGGCAGGACAATGAGAGCGACAAAGAAAATCCTATTGGTGATAGTTGCCGGTTTGCTTTTTTCTCGTCCGCCGGTTTCTGTCGCTGACCGGAGCGGTTCGATTCTCGAACAGATCGGTGTGACGCGCGGGATCTGCGTCGTGCTGGGCGACACCGAAGGCAAGCTTGCCGTCGAGCTTGCGCGCGACAGCGAGCTTCTGATGTATGTTCAGTCACCACGGGTCAAAGAAGTTGAAACCATTCGCCAGGCGGCCGATGAAGCAGGTTTCTACGGAACGCGGATCTTCGTGGAAAAGGGGCCGTTCGATAATTTGAACCTGGCCGACAACGTCGCCGATGCAGTCGTGGTGGCAGGCAGGCAGAAGCGTTTTTCCCAGGCGGAGATACGACGGGTGCTCAGGCCCCGGGGAAAGGCATTGCTGGGACGAAAGCTCCTGGCCAATCCGGCGGCCGCCGGAGTAGATGACTGGAGCCATCCGTATCACGGCCCGGACAATAATCCGCAGTCGGACGATACGGTAATAAAGGCGCCCTATCTGACACAGTTTCTTGCAGAGCCGCGATACGCCCCGGTGCCTCAGGTTGCGGTGGCCTCTGCCGGGCGGCTGTTCAAGGCATTCGGGCACGTCGCCTTCAAGAAACGGGAAGAGCCTTTCCTGAACAAGCTCGTGGCCTTCAATGGCTACAACGGCACGATGCTCTGGCAGCGCGACCTTGCAGAAGGTGTGATGATTCATCGCAATACGATGATCGCTACGCCGAGCGTGCTGTACGTCGGAGACGACAGATCGTGCAAGGTCATCGACGCAGCAACCGGCGAGCTGCTGGATGAAATTACCGCGCCGACCGGCGTTGCAGGCGGGACATTCTGGAAATGGATGGCAATGGAGAACTGCATTCTCTACGCACTGATCGGCGGACAGGAGCAGAGGGACCCGACCATGCGTTGGGAGCGTGAAGCACACGGCTGGCCCTGGAATCCGATATCCAGAGGTTTCAATCAGCCCGACAGAATCAAGGACCTAAACGCGGCATACACGGCCCATCCATGGGGATTCGGCCGCAATGTGCTGGCCATCAACCCGCGAACTAGAAAGGTCCTGTGGAGTCACCACGAAGACGAACCGGTCGACGGTCGGGCGATTTGCATGGGCAACGGGCGCATCTACATCTTCCGTTTCGGCTCGTACCTGGCGTGCCTCGATGCCAAGAGCGGCGACGCCATCTGGCGCAGGACGCCGGACAATTCTCCAGATCTGTTCGAGGCACTCGGCGATTATTCGAACCGACAGGGCGCTTCCTGGAACTGGCGCACGACATGCTATCTCAAATGCAGCGACGATGCACTGTACTTCGCCGGGCCCCAGGTCGGCAAACTCATAGCTGTCTCGACAAAGGACGGCGAGGTCTTGTGGAGCGATCCCTACAACAATTTCCAGCTGATCATACGGGGCAACGAGCTTTATGCAATCGCCGGTCAGAACGATCTTAACAGTCCCAGCAAGAAGTTCGATCCGCTGACCGGCGAAGTTCTGGCCCAATTCGACACGGGTCGGCGCGCCTGCACCAGGCCCACGGGCACAAGCGATTCGATTCTTTACCGCGCCAGGGGCGGCTCGACTCGTTTCGACCTGGCCAGCAGCAGCCCACAACTCATCTCGCCGATGCGTCCGCCGTGTCACGATGGGGTGACAATCGCAAACGGCTTGCTGTACTGGTCGCCCTACGTCTGTGATTGCCAGCTCACTCTTTATGGGTTCACTTCTCTGGCGCCGGCGGGAGACTTCAATTTCCAACCGGATCTCACCGGAGCAACGCGGCTGGAAAAGAGCAAGAGGGCAGACAAGCCAATACCGAGCCGGCCGGAATCATCCGCTGATTGGCCGACGTTCCGTGCCGACAACACGTGCAGCGCCACAACAAAGGCGGTAGTCCCGCAAAACACAAAGCTGTTGTGGACGTTCGAGCCGGGGACCGAGATATCCCCGTCAAGTCCTCCGCCAACCGCGCCGGTTGCCGCCGGTGGGCTGGTCTTCACGGGCGGCCCTGACGGCATCGTTCGCGCGGTGGACGCTGCAAGTGGAAAGCTCACGTGGAAGGCCTTTACCGGCGGCGGCGTGCGGATGCCTCCGACCGTTTGGCAGGGGCGCGTCTTTGTCGGTTCGGCCGACGGTTGGGTATATTCGTTCAAGGCAAAGGACGGTCGGTTGATCTGGCGCTTCCGGGCGGCTCCAGCTGAGCGGAAGATCCCCGTCTACGGAGCGATTTCTTCGACCTGGCCCGCGGGTGGTGGTGTGCTCGTCGAAGACGGCGTAGCCTACGTCGCGGCCGGCATCGTCAACTACGACGGGACCTACGTCTACGCCCTGGACGCGGTGACGGGCAAGGTGAGATGGCAAAACGATACCTCGGGACACTTGAATCCTCAGGCCCGCTCCGGCGTGAGTCTCCAGGGTCACATGCTGCTTACCGACGGCAAGCTCTACATCGCAGGCGGCAACGCGGTCTCGCCCGCCGTTTACGATACAAGGGACGGCAAATGCCTCAACGACCCCGACTTGGTCCAGAGGATCACTCAGAACAATGTCCTCTTGACACAGGCTCCGCGTGGCTGGGAGCTTTCTTTGCTCGCCGGCCATGTCGTTGCATGCGGCAGACCTTTCTACGCCCATCCGGAATACGAAGTCTACGATGCCACTGTTTTCAGCAGGGTCTTCCTGACACCGAAACGTGACGGTCGTGACATTGTCTGGGTAGGTAACCAGAAAAACAGGAGGGTCCTGTGTTTCAATGGCGTTGACAGGCAGGCCTTGAGCCGAAGCATGGCGAAGCCTGCGAATCAGTTTCTCGTCGATTGGGCGAGGCTGGGCGTCAAAGACAAGCCGCGATGGAGCTACGACTGTAAGACGAGCACCGCGGTCGCGGTTTGCGCAAACGCGGTGATAATCGCCGAAGAATCTAAGATCGTTGCGGCCAGTGTTGATGACGGCAGGGTGATATGGTCTCACCCGCTGCCGGCTGCCCCAGTAGAATGGGGCCTGGCCATCGACAGGGAAGGCCGCGCCGTGGTCACCCTCACCGACGGACGGATCCTGTGCTTCGGCGCCGGCGGGCAAATCTGAGAAAATGTAGTGGGACAAGTCCCGCCCTACCCGGCTATCTTCTTCAGCAGCCAGGCCATGTTCCGGCCCAATATCTGCATGGTTTCCAGGCCTTCACTGTCCAGCTCGACCTCGCCGGGTTTCCTTCCGATCCCGACGTTCCAGTAAAATGAACCAGGTATTATCATCTGACTGATCAGGAAGAAATGATTAATCGAATCGAAGACGTGAATAGCGCCGGCTCTGCGCACCGCGACGACTGCTGCTCCGACTTTGCGCTGCAGCATGTCCGCATTGGCCCTTGCGACAAAGCCCGCACGGTCGATCAGCGCCTTGGTCTCTGTGGTGACATCGGCAAAGTAGGTGGGTGAGCCAAGGATTATCCCGTCGGCGGCCACCATTTTTTCGAGGCACTCATTCAGAATGTCATCGTCAACGACGCACTTCTTGTCCTTGTTCTGATAACACTTGCCGCAGGCGGTGCATCCTCTGATCTTCTTGCCTGCCAGCTGGACCAGTTCCGTCTCAATACCGGCGACTTTGAGTTCGCCGAATACTCTCCTGATCAATATGGCGGTATTTCCGTCCTTTCGGGCGCTACCATTGAAAGCTACTACCTTCATTGCGTTCTCCTGCAATTTACTGCCCCTGATTGAGAATTACCGTTCTTGCGCGGGCAAATGGCCTCACAATAATAGGTTATGGTTCTGCTCGCGAGCATCTACTGCCCTGAAGGGTATAACAGGTTATGGTTTTGCTCGCGGGAATTTACTACCCTGAAGGGTATACTCCCTGATGGACTATAGAGCGGATCCTCAAGCTCCAGCGCAAAGTGTGCAGCCGATCTTGCATGAATCTCCGTAGTGTCGAACACAGGCGTACTGATGTCTTGCTGGTCTATCAGCAGATGAATCTCCGTGCAGCCGAGGATTATCCCTTCGGCGCCGTTGGCGGCAAGGTTCCGCATTATCCCGACAAATTTCTCCCTTGAAGACAGGTTTACGTTGCCGCGACAAAGCTCATCGTAGATGACATTGTCTACCAGTTCTCGCTCACGTTCATTCGGCGTTGTCACTTCGAGCCCGTGTATGTCGACCAATCTGGCAACATAGAAATCCTCCTCCATCGTAGCCTTCGTTCCCAGCAGGCCGACTCTCTCGAGACCCTTCGTCTTGATTTCCTGGGCGGTCGCATCGGCAATGTGCAACAGAGGGACGTGAACGTCTTTTTGAACGTAGGCCGCAACCTTGTGCATCGTGTTGCAGCAAATCACCAGAAAATCCGCCCCGGCCCCTTCCAATCTCCGGCCCGCACCAATCATCAATTTGGTGAGTTCCTCCCAATTTCCTTCGCCCTGCAGCGCCGCGATCTGAGCAAAATCAAGAGAATTCATGACAATTCGGGCGCAATGAAGTCCCTCGAGTTTTTCCCTCACAACCTGGTTTATGGTGCGGTAATACTCGAGCGTTGATTCCCAGCTCATACCGCCTATAAGTCCAATCGTCTTCATGCTCTCACTGATCCAATTCGTCGCTGAAGCGCACGCGTCTAATGTCCTCTTCTAATCCGGTGGGAACGGTCAGCTGCCCATACAGTTCGGGCCGGCGGGTCTTGATCCAACGGACCCCGGTACAGTTCTCGCGCAGCGCCGGATCCAGATCGGCTACGACCATATCGTCGTCGGCCTTCCACGTCTCGGCGAGGATCTGCCCGTAGGGATCGAGGATCATCGCGTTGCCGGTCCTGATCTCATTGCCGTCTACTCCAACGCCGTTGCTGAAAATCAGAAACAGCCCATTGTCGTGAGCGCGGGCGGGCAGCCACGTTAGAAGCCAATCTCGGCCCTTCGGCCCCTTGAGTTCGGCCTCGATTGCCTCTGGGTTGCTCCTGCGATTGTCCCACAGCGATCGTTCGATCACGCCCATACAGCGGGGGCTTGGCGTCTTGCATCCGCCGGTCTGATGGGGCGCCATCAGAATCTCGGCCCCATCCAGCGCCGCGAGCCGGACGTTTTCACCGATATTGTTGTCATAGCAGGTCAGCACGGCGACGCGGCAGCCCTGTGGAGTGTCGAACACAGTATATTCCGAACCGCACGAGAGATATTCGCTGATGAAGCAGTGGATCTTTCGGTGCCGTTGGAATCGCCCATCCGGCATCGCAACGACGTAAGTGTTGTACATATTCCCATCGTCCGCCATCTCCACGAGTCCGGCGCCGATGGTCATGCTGTATTCGATCGCCAGAGCCATCAGGGCCTTAGACGACGGTCCATCAGAAACAGGCTCTGCCAGGGCCTCCAACTGCTCTGCCGTGAGCTGGCGCATGAACAGATAGCCTGTGATACAGCACTCGGGGAACACAATGAGCTCGACCCCCCGGCCAGCAGCTTCAGCGACGTAGTTTTTGATCTTGGCCAGATTTGCCTGCTTATCGCCGGCGGCATGCTCGAATTGGACTGATGCAACGCGAGTATTCTTCATAATTCGACACTCAATGGGTATGTTCTTGTCAGCTGGATGGACATTCTAACCTCAGATATTCTTTTCGTGAAGCTAAAACTCAGCGGTCTTCTGAGAACAGCTTTGGATTTTGCTCTGCGGGCATCCGGCAGGTAGAATGCGTTTCCAGCACAAAGGCCGCAGTTGGCCTTGGTCATACAATGTCTGATAGGTGTAGGTGATTCGAATGGCAAGAAAACGTGCTGAATCAACGAAGCTGCTGCAGCGGACGTCCGCAGGGCTGCTGGTCCTGACAGCCATTGGCGGAGCGGTTTTTGACACTGGGGGAAATGTTCGGCCGCCGGTAGAGACCTTTCAAGGAGCTGTCCATAAACCTGTAGGGAAGATTGATTTCTCGCAACTGACATCTCCGATCATCTTCCGCGGCGATCACAAGTACGCATTCCGCGACCCGGCGGCCGTTCACCACGAGGGCGTCTTCCACCTTTACTTCACACTGTCGGAGACGGCTGCTGACGGCGGATACTACAACATGACGGCCTGTAGCAGGAGCTCCGATCTGGTCCATTGGACCTTTCCTGAGATCATCACGCCAAGGGACCGCGATCTGAACTACAGCAGCCCAGGCAACGTCATCCGTTTTGACGGCAAGTGGGTAATCTGTCTACAGACCTATCCGACGCCAAACCTCGAGACATTTGGCACCGGCGACAGTCGCATCTGGATCATGCGAAGCGACGATCTGGAGAATTGGTCCGAGCCGGAACTGCTCCGGGTCAAAGGCAATGACGTACCGCGGCAGGATATGGGGCGTATGATTGATCCGTACCTTCTGGCCGATGCGCAGGAAGAAGGCAAGTGGTGGTGCTTCTACAAGCAGAATGGGGTAAGCATGTCGTACTCCTACGACCTGAAGAACTGGACATACGTCGGTCGCGCGCGGGCGGGCGAGAATGTCACCGTCATCCGACAGGGCGACGAGTACGTAATGTTCCACTCCCCCTCAAACGGCATCGGAGTAAAACGCTCCAAAGATCCGAAGTCATGGGGAGCCGACACACAGCTTCTGACGCTCGGCCAGAGACAATGGCCCTGGGCGCAGGGCCGTCTCACAGCCGCGACCGTAATAGACCTGAACGAAGAGGAGTCGGTGGACAGGTACATCATGTTCTTCCACGGCTCTTCGAAAGAAGGGCTGAGGGCCCATCGAGCCCACGGCCGCGCTAGCCTGGCGATCGCCTGGAGCGATGATCTTGCAAAATGGACCTGGCCCGGCGCGAGCGTTCCTTGAGTTAGCTGAAAGGTGGTCAAAGAAGAGCCTCTGATCTTGGGTTACGAAACAGCAGCGAGCAAGTCACAGATCAGCAGGTCATTTGGAGAGAAGGAATTCCACAACCTCTTGGTGTTTTCTGTCGCGTGCGAGGTCAATCGGAGTTTTGCCTTGCGTGTTCTTTGCATTGACATCGGCACCATTTTCGACGAGGAGCCTCACCATTTCCATGTCGCCGCATTCGACCGCCTTGTGCAGGGGTGGCTTACTAATGTTCTGTTTCAAATTGACATCAGCGCCTTTTGCGATCAACAACTCGGCTACCTCTTTGCTACCCCAAAAAACTGCCTGAAACAACGGCGTTTCACCATGGTCGTCGCTTGCGTTGACATCGGCGCCCTTGGCGATAAGAAGTTGCGCGACACTCAAGCGGCCGTACCGTGCCGCCCTATGCAGAGGCGCAGGATTTGCGTATCTCGTCGCATCTCCCATTGCGTTGACATTTGCTCCCTTTTCTATGAGCAATTCAACGACTTCCGCGTGTCCCTGCTCGGCAGCAACGTGCAGCGGCGCTTCACCACGTTTACTCATAACGTTGATGTCGGCGCCGCTGGCTATAAGAAGGTTCACTACGTCTTTGTGGCCTTCCTCTGCAGCCCGGTACAGGGGAGTGAGGCCACCGCGATATTTCGACCCCAAATCGGCGCCGCTTGAAATTAAGAGCGCCGCCACATCGGCATGACCGCCCTGTGCGGCTCCATACAGAGGCGAATCATGTCCGTCGTCCCGGTCGTTTACCTCGGCGCCATTGGCGAGCAGCAGTTGTGCTATCTTCCTGTTTCCAAGTCGTGCTGCATGCTGTAGTGGTGTGCGGCCGAAGCTACCCTTTGCGTTGACGTTGCCGCCGACAGAAATCAGAAGTGCGGCGATATCATGACGGTTCCTCTCTGCCGCCGAGTGCAACGGGGTGTCGCCCAGCCATGTGGCGGCGTTCACGTCAGCTCCTTTGGCAAGAAGGAGTTCTGCAATATCCTTATGCCCACCCCATGCGGCATAATGCAGCGCTGTGTAGCCAAACTTCTGTCTGGAGTTGACGTAAGCACCAGAGGAGATAAACTTTCCAACCTGATCGACGCTACCGGCTTTAACCGCTTCGAGCAATGTCATCCTTGTCACCGCGGGAGCCTTTGACAGAGTTTCACCATCTCTTTTCTTTCGACTCGAGCTATTCATACTCCGAGGAGTCGAGCCTTGCCGTCGCACAGTTGCTGAAGGACCCTGAAACACAGCACTACCTATTCTTTGGCCCAGGATTAGCTTGTCCGCGACGCTAAGCTGTCCGCCCGCGAATCCAAACGTGTATTGCGAAACGATTCCTCCAATACGCTTGTACGTATAACAACTCCAATAATTGGTCTGGCCCTTGCTGAAGGACCGCGGCCCAGTGATCTTCCTTTCATCCACTGGATCCAGAGGGCGACGGCTGTAGCCGGGAATTTCATTAACGTCCGAGATCAACACGGTGTCATAATTGACGGTCTCATAATTGGACGGTTCATTCTTCTCACCCTCCTCAGCTTGGATCAGGCTGCGCCCGATTCGTTCGAGATCGCTGAGATTTTCGACTTTTATACCTTCCCTGTTATAAGCGACTCGCAGATTCTCCAATGTGAACGGATCCGCTTGCCCCTCTTCGTTGACGAGATAGATGTTGTCCAGTAAAGCTATACATGTCTTCTTGAGAAGGCCCGGCGGCCGGTCGACGGATATCCGAGAATTGTCCACCTGTGGAAAAGCCTGTCGGGCGAACGCCTCTATGGCGTCGTAAACGGCATCTGTGTTGACGGACGATTCTTTCAATGACAGGTATCCGAAACTGAAGCTCATCTCTGGACTACTGTCTTCTCTTGTGACGAAGATCCACATTTGACGATTCGGGTACGGTTGATAGAAGCGGTTAAAGAGCCCGCGCAGTTCCCGATCCCCGACGAGAGCTCTTATCCTGATTCGGCTGTCAAGCTCACGATAGTACAATTCGACGTTGTACGTTATGCCGGCGTCGCTGAATGAATGAGTCGCGAACAATGCCTCCTCGTTGATAGACGACTCATTTGGCTCGCCCAGGACCGAACTCAGACTCGGGTTCGGAAGCTCAACCCAGTGGTCGATAAACGACGACAGGTAACTGCGTGAACGCCTGGACGATTCATTTGCTTCAGTTGGCACTTGGCTAATGCCTGAAATGAGCACTATGACAACTATTGGCCGAAGGAGCCTGAATTTTGTCATGGTAGTTTTTCCAAACCCAATGAAAAACCTGATCGGGTTGCAGACAATGTTTCACCGTGACAGAGGGGCCACTTTTCACTCTCCGTCTATTGCACATGATACAATATTTATTAACGGATTTCCAGGCAAAACATCCGGATATTCCTTCTAATGCTGGTTTTCACCGAGTGGATAATGGCATTTGACGAGGTCTATTGAGTTTGATACTGTGTGCGATGGTCGTAGCAGTGAGAATTGGGTTTTATGTGGGGATGCTTGAACGATGAGGAATAGCCTGATTGTTGTCGAGTTGGTTGTATCGATGTTGTGCGTGGGAGGCTGTATTGTTTTTGTCAGCGAAGAAAAGCGGGCGCATCGAGGGAGCCGAGGCGCTCGTTCGCTGGGATCAGCCCGATCGTGGACTACTGTTCCCTTCGGATTTCATTCCGCTCGCCGAGGAATCGAACCTTATCGTGCAAGTGGGAGACTGGGTGCTCGACAAAGTCTGCGCCGACTATCGAAACTGGCAGGAGCGAGTGCCCTCGCCGGTAAGGGTGTCTGTCAATCTCTCGCTGCGCCAGTTGCAGCAGCGACGCTTTCTGGAAAAGGTCAAGGCGACG
>Ga0209536_100010122_pt1 | contig 13943 bp, 9 predicted proteins | sample DeeMarSeWOR28_12_FD_187461 | JGI IMG/M metagenome (GOLD analysis project Ga0209536, IMG submission 187461) | Marine sediment microbial communities from White Oak River estuary, North Carolina - WOR-2-8_12 (SPAdes) (version 2) | ecosystem: Environmental > Aquatic > Marine > Intertidal zone >...
AGCAACCGGTTGAGTAAGAGCAAAAATCTTCTGGCATATCTTATCAATTTTATTATCATATTTATCTACTTTATTATCCTTTTCAATTATTTCCTTTGCCAGTTCAAGATTTTCTTCCTGTACCGCTCTAACTGCTGATTGCACCTGCTCATCAACAAGGCTGCACATTTTCATAACTCTTCTTTTCAGCTTCTCAATATGTTCGTCTAATAATCTCTCCATTGCTTCTCCTTAAGTTTTAATATTTAGATTTTTCTATTAACCGAATCTTCCAGTAACGTAATCCTCTGTCTGTTTTTTTGATGGATTTGTAAAAATTGTAGTCGTCCTGTCAAACTCTATAAGCTCACCTAAATAAAAGAATGCTGTCTGATCGCTGACTCTTGCTGCCTGCTGCATATTGTGTGTAACAATTACAATTGTATACTCTTGTTTCAAATTGTGTATAAGTTCTTCAATCTTTGCAGTTGAAATCGGATCCAATGCACTTGCAGGTTCATCCATCAAAATGATTTCGGGTTCCACCGCAAGGGCACGTGCAATGCATAATCTCTGCTGCTGCCCGCCAGATAAGCTTAATGCGTTCTCATTCAGACGGTCTTTAACTTCATCCCAGATTGCTGCCTGGTTTAAAGTTCTCTCTAATATTTCATCAAGAATTTTTTTATCTCTGATGCCATTTATCTTTGGACCGTAAACGATATTTTCATAAACCGATTTGGGAAACAGGTTAGATTTTTGAAATACCATTCCAACATTTTTTCTAAGATTTACGACATCAAGTGATTTATCATAAATATTTACTCCATCAACATAAACCTCACCTTCAATTTTAACATGATCAATTAAATCATTCATCCTGTTAAGTACTCTAAGGAATGTAGACTTACCGCAGCCAGATGGTCCGATGAAGGCTGTTACTCTCTTATCTGGAATTTCCAAGGAAATATCCTTAAGCGCCTGCTTATCCCCGTAATAGAGGTTGAGATTTTTTACAACAATTTTAATTTCTTTCATAAGCTATTCAACTAGATATTATAATCTTCCTAAAATTTTTCTGAAGCGATATCTGAAAATAATCGCTGTTATATTTAACAAAAACGTTAACACAATTAAAACTAACGTAGATCCATACTGCAGGGGCAAAGTTTTAGTTGGATTTGCTGATTGTGTTGCCATTATAAAAATATGGTAAGCCAGATACATAAATTGTTCTGTAGGATTAATCATCGGGATACAATATCCACCAATACAGAGGTCTGCAACAGGAAGATTTGGCAGAAAGAAAGCTGCACCTAAAAATAATATGGGTGCGGTTTCCCCAGCTCCCCTGCTTACTGCAAGAATGGTCCCTGTTAATATTCCTGGTCTGGCCTGTGGTAGAACAACATTCCTGATCGTTTGCCACTTTGTTGCACCCAATCCGTAGGAAGCATCTCTATGTGATTTTGGAACGGAGTTCAGAGCCTCAAGAGTTGATACAATAACAATCGGTAAAACTAAAACAGCTAAAGTCGCCGAAGCCCAAAGCAATGCGGGCTGACCAAAAAGTAATCCTGTTTGCAGCACATCATCCAAACCTTTACCTATAAACAAAATGAAAAATCCTAATCCAAACAGCCCAAAAACAATTGATGGAACACCAGCAAGGTTGTTTATTGATGTTCTAATTACCCTAGTGAAAAAGGTATCTTTCGCATATTCATTCAGGTAAATAGCTGAAAATACTCCAAGCGGAACTGTGAAAAATACCATTAGCAGTGTAACTGCAATAGTTCCAAATATTGCAGGACCTATTCCTCCTCCGGTCATATTATCACGTGGTTCGTCCAGCAGAAATTCAGGAGAAATGACACCGATACCTTCAATAAATATTTTGCCCAGAAGCAATATCAAAATAAAAACAAGGAAGAAAAACATCAACCTTACAATCGTAAGTGATAGTACCCCCGAAATATCTTTTTTTCTTTTCTTTACTTCCATTTTACTTTAACGCTAAAAAGTGTTTTTCTTTCTCATCTTGTTAATAATTATTTCCGCGATAAGATTTAAGAAAAAAGTAATTGTAAACAGAACTATTCCAATAAAAAATAAAGCATAGTAATGATCCGATCCTTGTGAAACCTCTCCCATCTCTGCTGCAATTGTTGCTGTCATAGTTCGAACACTTAGAAAAATATTTGTTGTTAAGTTAGCAGCATTGCCTGCACACATAAGAACAATCATTGTTTCTCCAATTGCTCTTCCAAAACCCAAAATGATGCTTGCAGAAACTCCGCTAAAAGCGGCGGGAAGAATTACTTTACTAATAGTCTGCCATTTAGTTGCTCCTAATCCGTAAGAAGCCATACGAAGATCATTTGGGATGGAATGAAGAGCATCTTCGGTTAATGATGCAATTATAGGAATGATAACAAATGATAAACCAATCGAGGCAACAAAAGCATTCAATCTATTCGCAGGGTTTAGTAGATCGTTGAAGAATGACGCTCCGATAACGAGCATAATAAATCCAAGCACAACTGTCGGAATTCCAGCAAATAATTCAATCATAGGTTTTAAGAATTCCTTAATCTTTGGGTTAGCAACCTCGGAAAGATAGATACCAGCACTAACTCCAAGAATAGTTGAGATAATTGTTGCAGGTATGGCAGTTAGAAGTGTGCCAATTATTAATGGGACAAGCGAATATCTCGGTTCTTCAGAAGTTGGATACCATTGGTAAACTCTTTCAACGGTTCCGGAGGCATCAGTTCTGTCCAAATAGAGAAAATCAAGCAGACCGATATGATCTAATGCCCGAAATCCTTCCTTGAACAGAAAAACAAAAATCAAGATAATAAAAATCAATGCCATAGTGCCGTTTACAGCAAAAAAGAATTTAATGGCTGATTCTTTTACTCTTGTAAATTTCTTTATCTTCTTAGCGTATTTTGAGTCAGCAGATTTTGAAAAAAAATCTTTCTCTTCCATCTCAGTAACAAAAATAATAAATCATCTGTTTCTATAAGAATTCATAGTAAAATGTTATCCTGCCTGTTAGCGATGGATCGATTGAGACACCGTTAACAGGTTTTTCATAAGTTTCCATTATAAAGTTGGGGGTAATGGTAACTTTCTCGTGCAAAATGAAGCTTAATCCTAAAAGAAAATAGTTTCGTGAATCACCTTTATATTCGCTGGAAATGTTTGGATCAAAATAATCGTATCGGCCAATTCCAACAAGAGATTCTGTAAATTTCAACCATCCAAAAAATGATAATCCGAGTGCATTGCGATTCATAATCTTATAAACATCAGTTTCGGATTTAATTTGGTCGTTATAATTTATTTGTAAAAAGGGTTCGATCCCAATTCTAAAATTAGAATTATTTTGATAACCTAGAAGCAATGCAGAAGTAAAAGAATCATTATTAAAACTCTGTTCGACCTGGGAAAATTCTTTTTGAGGTTTAAACCTGTAATCTCCGTACATTGTGAATACCCATTCATTGCTCGGAATCAATTCAATCAGTGCATAAACCCGTTTAAACTTATCCCCTTCAATTTCCAATACACTACCATTCCCGTACATAATCCAGTATTTTATACTACCAGACGAACTCACTCTTCCTTTAAGTGAAACACCAAAATCTCTGGAACCGGCAATGCCCCTTAAATCCATTATTGTTTCTTCAAGTGACCTGTAATTCCAAAAATCTTCAGATACCTGGAATGTCGGGTTAGGTTGAATACCAAAAATAAAATCACTTCCTTCAAAAATTTTATTCCACTTAAGAGAGGCATCTTTAATAAAAGTTAGAAAAAGTGTGTTTTTTACTCCCACTAACGTTTGTGATTCCAACCTGAATCTGGTGCTAAATTGATTTGATATTTTATAATCGTAAGTAAAATAAATTCTTCTGAATTCAAAACCCTGAACATCTTTTTGCCCACCAAGAGCGTTGTAATCCAAATTATCAATTGTGGAATCTCTTAAAATATTGTAGAAATAATCTCCGAACATATATCCGGAAATTTTACCTCCACTTTCTTCCTGTGAAAAGCTCGGTGTTGATATAAGCAGGCACAATAAACTTGTAAAAAGTGTTTTTTTCATTTCTCTCTCTCTGAATCTTTCGACTGGTTAAAAAAATAAAAGCTTCCTGCTCTCTCATTCAGGAAGCTTTAAACTAAAATTTATCCTTTTGAAGGTAATGGGATGTATTCCATTGACTCAACTAATTTTTGCCCTTCGGGGGACAGTATAAAATCAATATAATTTTTTAACTCTCCGCTTGCCTGTCCATTAGTAAAACAGTATAGGTACCTTGAGATTGAATAACTTCCATTCCAGATTGCTTCGTAATTTACTTTTCCATTTTCGGATGGGGAAATTGCCGGAGAATCAGCATCCTTTTTAATGTGTAAAATTTTTACATCTTTTCTTTCAGCAAAATATCCAACTCCACCGTAACCAATTCCCTTTATATCTCTTGCAATTGCTTCACCGAGCGCTGCAGTGCCTTGCAATACCTGGGTTGAGGGTGAATAATCTACCTGTTTACCTGCTTCATCTTTACCTAAAACGTGTTCTTTGAAGAACTCATACGTACCGCTGCTATTTTCTCTTCCATAGAGTGTAATAATCATATCATTACCACCAAGTTGTTTCCAGTTTGTAATTTTACCACTGAATATATCGCTTATCTGCTTTATTGTGAGATTATCAATCTTATTATCAGGATGAACAATAACTGCAATACCATCTAGAGCCACATCGTAGACTACCGGAGTGATACCTTTTTGTTTTGCTGTTTCGAGTTCGCTATCTTTTAATTCTCGTGATGCATTGGCGAGATCAGTTGTTCCATTTAGAAGAGCCGCAACACCAGTCCCGGAACCTCCTCCTGTAACCTGAATTGATACGTTCGGATTTTTCTGCATATAGACCTCAGCCCATTTCTGAGCAAGGTTTACCATCGTATCCGAACCTTTAATTGAAATTACTGTTTTTTCCTCACCGCCCTCTTTCTTCTTACACCCTAAGAATAGTAAGGGTGTGATTATAAGGAATGCAGCAAGTAAGTATAGATTTTTTTGTTTAAGCATTTTCTCTCTCCTTTTGATAATTTTTTTAGAAATGGATGAGGAAATATACAGTAAGCAATTGAAGGTGGTAATAATGCAATGTTAAGAAAATGTTAAATTTTTAAGAGGAATAAAAAAACTTGAAATAGAGCGTTATTCAACACTATTTATTCGTTGGGTAAGAACAGACTAATGAAGAAGAGTACACTAAATCATTTCTTTTCAGCTATTGATCGCAATCGTGCATTAATGAAAGGAGAACCGGATTTCCATTCGGGTGTATCTTCAGAGTTTGCGACATTCAGGATCAGATTAAATAAAACTTCTGTATGCTGTGCTGCAGCTATAAAATCAATTTCCTGGTTCAGATCATCAGCCGGAGAATGATAGCGATTCAATATATAATCAACAAAAGCATTTAAAACCTCTTCCCGGCTTTTATTTTTATTTTTCAAACCTTCAAGAACCAAAATAGAAGGTATGCCTGCCAGGGCAAAACTTACCTGATCAGATTGATTAAATGCTTCGAACTGGTTGAACTCAGGAGGCACATCTTCGACAGAAAGATCAAGCTTGGAAGCTGTTTGAATTAGAAAAGTATCAAGTGTTGAAAATTCAGAACCGATGCCTACAACCGATTCAAAATCCCTGAACATTGCAACGCCGTCAATATTAATATCCGCTACAGTTTTATAGAGAGGAACAAGTGGATTATCTGTATAATATGTTGAGCCCAATAAACCTTTTTCTTCGCCTGTTAGTGCAATAAATATTATTGATCTTTTAGGTGGATTATTAAGCTCGGAAAATGATTTCGCTAATTGAAGAAGAACAGAAACTCCAATTGCATTATCCAGTGCACCGTTGTAAACAGAATCGCCATTTATAGCCGGACCAATGCCAAGATGATCGTAATGAGCAGAAACAATTAAGTAAGATTCTTTAAGTTCAGGATCACTTCCTTCAATCATACCCACAACATTTTGTGATAAAAAATCTCTTTGAGTGTACTCTCCTTTAAAAGTCAATTCAGTATTAAGAGGGAAGCTTATTATTTTTTTCTCTTTTTTCATCTGAAGGATTTGTTCGAATGAATTGTCCGATTCATCAAATAGAATTTCTGCAATCTCAGGATTCAATAAAATACTAAAGTTATTTGATGCCGAATAAGCCAGGTTAACATCTTCAAAGGCGAAATCACTTACTTGTTTATCCCAGTTTAGATTGGAACTCCCAGGTATTAGAACACTTCCAGCCGCACCTCTGGAAAGGGCTATTCTTTGTTTTGAGGAGGCATAGCTATAAACAGTTGGGATATTACCATTAAAAAAATCAGGGTTGTCAGATTCAGGCTCACCTTCTAAAAATACTACAATCTTTCCCTCTACATCAACAGATTGATAATCATTGTAATCGTATTCCGGAGCAATAATTCCATATCCAACAAATACTAACTGGAGAGGAAGTGGTATAAATGTCTGCTGTCCCGATTTAAAGATTAAATAGTCTTTCTCAAGGTTTAATGAAGTCTCTTTTGAATCAAGATAGATTTTCAATTCTGAAGATGATAGAGGAAAACTTCCATGCATAGGAATATTCTGATAATATGATGGTTCATTCCCTACAGGTTTTAATCCGTACTTTGAATATTCGAGAGCAATATATTTTGCAGCAAGATCTCCGCCTGTTGTACCTGTCCCCCTGCCTTCAAAAATATCGCTTGCAAGGCCTTGAAGATGCTTCTCAATTGATAAGGCAGATGAACTTAACTCGATTGGTGATGAGCTACTTTGCACCTGAGAGACTAAGCTTGAGGCAAAAAGAAAAATGAATGAGAATATTTTTATTAGAATACTTTTCACAATTTAAATCTAATTACATCTCTAAAAATAAAAAAGGCGCCACAGACAGTAGCGCCCTTTGTCGAAGGAGGAGCGAGAGAGAGAAAAGTAATTACTTAAGTAATGTCATCTTCTTCGTTATTTTTGTTGAACCGGACTCAAAAGTGTATAAGTATAATCCGCTAGGTAAGTTTTCAGCGTTAAAAGTTAGTTCGTAATTACCTGCTGATTTGAATCCATCAACTAAAACTTCCACTTCCCTTCCAAGTATATCAAATACAACTATTCTTACATTAGAAGCTTCAGCAATTGAATAGTTGATCTTGGTTGAAGGATTAAATGGATTTGGATAGTTCTGACTTATACTAAATGACACTGGAACAGCGCTGCTGTACGATTCTTTTACTTCTGTAATTCCATTGGATGATAATGCAGTCCAGCCCTCAGTCCAGAGACCCGGATTAGGAGCGAAGGCTCCATAGTAATCCACATTATCAAAGAATGGATCTGTTGGATCGGGAGCACCTGAAGCTGCAGGACCGCTTGCGTTCGGTCTTGGGTCCAGCACTGCATTATAGCCTCTGTCGATATTATTTAATTGTGGATCTACTATTTGATTATTATTAGCTAAAATATGCGTTTTAACGAAATCCTGTCTTGCAACACTATCAACATCATTTCCAGCACCAAAATTCCACCAGAAATTATTACTTAACACCAGATCACCAGCTTCTAATCTTGCACGGCTGTCCTCACCACTTGAAAGATCTTCAACGGTTATTCCATATCCACCATTACCTCCATTGTATTCGGTTATTATGCTGTTATAGTATTTTCCACCAGCATTATCTCTGAAAATTATTGCTTCAGCACCGTCACCAATTGGTGTGGATGTTGCACCAGGTCCTATGTAAGTTGCATTATAGATTACAGGAATTGCATATGGTAGTCCATCTTCAGGATCCGTACCTCCGTCATGTTCACCTAATCGTCCGCCTCCGTCAATAGGATCTTTAATTTGAAACCAGAACTGGTGATTTCCTCTAAAACCTTCATCATAATCAAAACCATCATCAGCACAATATGCAGATACCAGGTATTTTGTGTTTACAGTACCACCAAAAAATTCGAATCCGTCATCTTCATTAGCAAAAACCTCAACATATTCAATAGTTGTTCCGGCTCCTACTGCACCTAATGTTAAACCGTTTATTTCATTACCTGAACCAATTTCATAACCGCCATGTCTAATGGAGACATATCTTATAACGCCTGAGCTGTCATTATCATCAGGAGTAAGACCGCCACCATATTGTGCTCTCGGTTCTGTTGAAGGAATACCTTCAATCTGATTTACACCTCCCACGTGATTTGTTGTTCCATTACCAAGCACAATCACACCACCCCATAATTTCCTGTCAGAATATAATAAATCAGTAGGATCTGCTAAATCATCAGATTCTGCTGTAAATATAATGGGCTCGTCCTGTGTTCCGGTAGCAAAAATTTTACCACCACGGCAAATAATTAATGCACTAACAGGCTCGGGCGCTGTAGGAACTTCTTTAGCTTTGATTACGGTGCCTGCTTCAATATTCAATACAGCACCTTCCTCAACGTATACACGACCATCCAGTAAATATGTATTATTGGCAGTCATATTATATGTACCTCCTGCTTGAATATCAGCATCAGTTACTACGATTTGCCCGAACGCAACAGATGTTAAAACAACAAGTAAGAGAAGAATTTTGGATCTAAAAGGCATATGCCCTCCTTTATTTATTAGTTGTAAGTTAGTTAGTTTAAACTATAATCGATACCAATAGAAACAGAAGTACCGGTTTTATATTCACTTCTTAAATAATCAGTTCCTTTGTATTCATGAGTTAATTTGTATGATGAATCAAGAATATTTTTGACGCTTAATTTGAAATTGAAATTATGAAATACACGCTGTGATGCAATAAAATCGAGTGTGGGTTTTGATCTTTCAAAGACATCCGGAGTACCCCCAATGCTAATCTCAGCAATACGATCTCCAAACACATTGAAAAAAAGTGATAAGTTTGTTCCTATGCTTGGATTTAAATAACTAAGTTCCAAATTCAGAATGTAAGGTGATTGCCCCTGCAACTGACGTGTTGATTCTGCATTTGGATCCAACTCTCTGATTAAAGTTAGTTCGTTCGCTGGAATATCAACTACTGAATTGATCAGCGAAAGATTAGCGGCAACATTAAAGTAAGATAGTATATCCATAACTTCATCTAGTCGTTTTCTAACCTCGAACTCAATCCCTAATACTTTAGCATGGTCGATGTTATCGTAGTATGCTTCACCGCCTTCGGATGAATATTGAACATTGATTACTCTTTCAATTGGATTTTTAAAGTATTTATAAAAACCACTGATAGCTATTATTTCTCCGGGACGTAAAAACCACTCCCATCGAAGATCGAAATTATCTATCAAAGTTCTTTGCAAATTAGGATTACCAACAAATGTAATATCTCCGGCAAAATCATAACTTGCATATGGAGCCTTTTCCCTGAAATTTGGTCGAGCCAGGGTTTTACCATAAGATGCGCGAATATTCATATTATCAGTTAATTGATAGATAAAGCTTGCTGCCGGAAGTATATCTTTATCGTTTAGAAAGCCACTTGTATCTCTACCGTAAACATCCATTTTTGTTGTTTCATATCTAGCACCACCAATAAATCTCAATGAATTGGTAATCGGCGTTTCAACCATTGCATACACGGCCGATACTTTCGAATAGCCGTTATAATTTCCACCTCTGGCTTCAGGGGACTCAGAGATATAATTTCCAAATACATAACGGTTTAGTGTAGAATCATACCCTAACACACCAACATTATCATTTGAGAAGAAATATTCAGGATTGCCATCATACCTGGGCGCACCGAGAGCATAATCACCTAAGTTGTATTGGTAACGGACTTCTGTAAAAACTCTTTCTTTTTCTTGGAAAGCACCCCCAAACTTAAATTTGGCGGGCAGTCGCTCCCAAACACTGAAAGGAATAGAAAGATCAATGTTTGCTCCTTTAGTATCTTCTTCCATATTTCTGAAATAACGTGAAGGAAGTGGATAGGAATTTATTATACTGTAATTTTTTGTACCATTCTGAGTTGAATAATTATCTGAGAAAAATCTTGTATCCGGTTCATCCTGAGACGTATTTGCAATCGTACCTGACCAATCAATTCCCAATCCTAAAAGTTTTTCAAAAACGTGTTTACCATGAAACTGGTAAGACTGAAGGTTTCTTTCTGTATATTTCAATACTCTGGTTTCTAAAACAGCATTTGTTCCCTGACTAAATTGTTCGTCCCATGATCCAGATAAAAATCTTGCAGTTGAATTACCACTTTGAGTATAAACAAAATCAGCTCCGACTTCGTGTAAAGGATCGGGCTTAAGATTAAAAGTAGCTAATCCGCCCCAATTTACTTCATCAGAACCTTTAGAGTCGTTTAAGTATTGTTGTCTATTTAGCTCATTAGCAGAATTAACATTTCCTGATAGCTTCCATTTACCGGAAGTTCCACCTTCATAGAAAGAATAGTCTCGTCTATATGTATAACTAGCCAAATAACCCAATGGCATATTAAAAAAGTTTATTTGATCACCGATTGATAATGAATAGCTCTGGTCTATTGGTGCAGTTTTCACTCCGGGACTCATCTGAGGATTAAAAGATTTTGATAATTCATCCAGAAGTTGTGCATTCTCAGGGTTATTACGTGCTGAAGATTTAGTAGGAATCACCAGGTTAGGATTTGAGAAAATTTCCGGCTTTGCTCTAGAACCGTCATCGAATCCAAGCCAATCGGTCTTACTTCCATTATATGTTAAAAACTTATCATTAAAAGTTACAGAAGAGTTATAAGATGATGAACCAGAAAGTTTTAAAGTAAAAACATCAGGATAGGATTTAGTTGCTATATCAACTAGTCCGCCTGAGAAATTTCCAGGTTTGTCCGGAGTAAAGGATTTAATAGTAACTATATTATCTAAAACACCTGTCGGGAATAAATCCATATTAAATGCTTTTTTGTCAGGATCTGCACTTGGCAGTTCAGTACCGTTAAGATGCATGCTTGAATATCTATCTCCCAATCCTCTTACAAATACGTACTTACCATCCACTACTGAAGCACCGGTAACTTTTGTCATTGCATCTCCTGCATTGGAGCTTCCTGATCTTGAAATTAATTCAGAGCTAATGGCATCACTTATACTGTTTGACTTTTGCCTGTTCTTAAGTAAACTAGCTTCATTATTTAATATCATCCTTGCAGTTACAACAACTTCTTCGGTTTCAATGGCCTCAGATGTTAAAGAAATATCCAGTTTTTTCGATTCTCCCGATTTTATTTCGAGTTCAGCAACAGTCAGTTTTGTATAACCAACCATTGAGGCAGAAAGTGTATAGATCCCTGAGGGGATATTTGTTATTCTATAGTTACCTTCGAGATCACTAGCTGCACCTATTGTAGTTCCCTCAAGGAATAGGTTTGCACCGATTAAATCTTCACCTGTAATAGAATCGACAATTTTTCCGAAAATGCTGCCACTTTCCTGTGCAACGGCAGTTGATAGAAATAGTATTAAATTGAACAAAATTGTTTTGTAAAAAATCTTCATTAAAAAATGGTTTTTTGCTCCTGCGAGCCTTCGCCTGTTAGATGAAGTTGTTGGAAAAGATTCCATTTTTTCTCTCTCTCTTGTGTTAATAAAAATGATTAGCTTCGACGGGAGAAACTTAAAATCTTTATATTAAGAAATTGTTAAGGTAGCGTTAAGAGTATGTTAAGTTTAAAGGGGAAAAAGGTTTAATAATGATAAAAAAAAAGCCCCGATCAGTTGATTAGGGCTTGAATAAAATTGAAAGGAATTTTAATTAAAATCTCAATGTTAGACTTCCAACAATATTCTGACTAATTATTTTTTGATATACTTCAGAAACGCTAGTACCATAATCCTCACTTATTTGATCCCAGAATCCATATATATAAGCAACATTAAATTCCATCGCGCCTTCTCCTGACCTGATTCCTAAACCAGCAGTTAAAAATTTACGGTCAAATTCCTGGGGAGCATCACTTACGGGATAAGGAATATACATAGCACCCGCTCTTGCACTCAATCCTGTAAACGGTAACCTGAATTCGGCACCAGCTTTTAAATTAAAAGTCTGGGTGTAAGTATCGATTATTTCTTTGTTTAAAGCTGATCTTTGAGGAACATCCAAACCATCTGAAAACTTCATTTGAGTATAATCTATATAAGTGACTTCTGCTGTTCCTGTAATTATCCAAAGATTAACTGCAGCAGCAACAGTAAACTCATAAGGTGACTGAACGGTGAACTTATTTTCAATCAGAGTATCGACCTGTGCTGTATTCCCAGCAATAAATTCACTGCGTCCCTTGAAGTAGTTCTTTTCAGTAACTGAAGTAAATGTTGGTGTTTTAACCGAGGCACCAATTCCTATAAAATTGAAGAACTTGTAGAGTACACCAAACCTTAAATCGTAACCATTAAATACCCAATCATTTATATCATTAATATAAAATGATTTGAATCCTGCTGTTAGCGGATCACTTGAAATAGTTCTTAAAGTATCAGGATAGAAATTTTGTGTATTCGCCTCAGTAAACTCTCCATCACTTAAAAAACTTCCAACGTTATAGTTAAAACTCGCCCCAAAGAAAATGTTATGAGCAAATTCATAAGCTATTCCAAATGACCAATGATTAATTCCCCCTTCTTCAAGAACATAACCATCCTGGTTAAGATTCCCCTGAAAAATTGTTGCATCTCCCAAATATTCGTTTGTTCCCGGATCAAATTGTGAATAGCTTAAGAGTAACTCACGTGGAATGTAATTATTAACAGAAGTAAGATCCTGGATAAGAGAAGTATTTGATGAATTAAAACCTGAAAATTTTAAAACCCTGTTGAAATCTTTAGATCTGTTGTAACCTAATGAAATAACAAAGTTATTATGCGCAGTATCACTAACAAGCGGAATTACGATTGCTGCTTGATTGAGAATAGTTTCAGTTTTTTTACCGGGAAATGTTTCTTCAAGAAATGTAGCGTCATTATTATAAAGATTTAATCCTATGCCTGTATTAATTGTAAGTTTTCTTGCTAGACCGAGAGTCGCAGGATTAAGTAAAGTAGCAGTATATGTATCATTTATGACTGAATGTGCATTTCCCATACTTAGTGAGCGGGCATCATAAATTTGTCCACTGATGGAAAGACGGAGAGCATCACCAATATTGGGATTGAAATAGTCTTGGGCTTTAATAACCTGAGAGAAGTAAAATTGTGAAAGAACGATTATTACAATAAAGATAAACTTTTTCTGCATGAAGTAATCCGCTATGTGAGTAAGAGCATATAAGTATTAAACAAAAATAAGATTAAATAAAGAATTGCGACAGTGTATAAATTTATGGTTCAAAATCTGACAAATTTCAGAAGATCACTCTCCATTACTTTATTTTATTAAACTTATCGATCACCAATTATCTTATAAAAAAAAGCCTCAAAAGTAATTGAGGCTTCTTTTGTGACCCCAAGGGGATTCGAACCCCTATTACCGCCGTGAAAGGGCGAGGTCCTAACCATTAGACGATGGGGCCAGGTCAATTAAAAATTTATAACTAAGAATGAACAATTTTTTTGGGTGAGCGATGGGAATTGAACCCACGACCCCCAGGGCCACAACCTGGTGCTCTAACCAACTGAGCTACGCTCACCATAAGATCGTACGCCCGAGTGGACTCGAACCACTAACCCTCAGCTTAGAAGGCTGATGCTCTATCCGATTGAGCTACGGGCGCTCTAAGCAATTAACAATGAACAATTCAGAACTAAAGACGTAAAAAGGTTAATTGATTATTGAATAATATAAGTGTCGGGGCGGCAGGATTCGAACCTGCGACCTCCTGCTCCCAAAGCAGGCGCGATAACCGGACTACGCTA
>Ga0209536_100010123_pt1 | contig 13942 bp, 9 predicted proteins | sample DeeMarSeWOR28_12_FD_187461 | JGI IMG/M metagenome (GOLD analysis project Ga0209536, IMG submission 187461) | Marine sediment microbial communities from White Oak River estuary, North Carolina - WOR-2-8_12 (SPAdes) (version 2) | ecosystem: Environmental > Aquatic > Marine > Intertidal zone >...
CCACCAAATAAAGAAGGATGGAGCATCAGGATGTCCTGCTCCATCCGCAATCGAGGATCAAACTCTCAAAATCCGTCAGATGAATAATGCGGGTTAAATACCAATAAAGCGAGTATTTTTTTATTGAATATCCACAATGTATCATAGAAAGAATGTCACCCTGAACTTGTTTCAGGGTCTACTCGTTAAAATGTTGTTTATCAAAGCAATGAGATGCTGAAACAAGTTCAGCATGACGTTCGAATAAGGATATGACATCATACGGATATTCACATTTTTTTAAGCTATTTACTAAGGCAAATATATCTATTAATGGATTTTTCGCTACTTTTTATTTTTCCTTAACCACACCCTGGATCTCGGTTTCATTTTTATACGCATGGAATCATTTTCAAATATCAATTCCTGACCGTAAAATGCATCTGTATATCTGCTTAAATCCACGCCTGATAATTTTACTTCAACTTCTTCCTGGTTATAATTATGGAGTACGATATCATCATTTTCCAGAGGCTGCATGGTCACCCGGGTGGGCGCTTCCAAAACAATGTCCATCTCATGGTTGAATGTCGCTCTTAAGGTATTTGCCCAGCTTTGTGGCAACTCGACAAGGCCCAAAGGCCGTGGGCACAGCAACACCTCTCCCACAGCCTCAAAATCTGCTTCGGAAAAAGTATGCGAATTGAGTACATAAAGCTGTCCGTCAGCACTTTTGGTTAGGAACGGAATAAGCCTGTTACCTGCCTTTGCCTCAAGCTCTATCTGTCCATCCAGTGTGGTAAAGGTAGCTTCAAGGTCCAGCGGTCGGTTCAAATGCGTTTCAATCCCGTCGACAAGAATCTGGTCTGCTGCCAAGGATCCAATGACGGGGCCTGAAATACCGGCTTTGTCAGTCAATTTTCCTTCCTCCCGGATATTGGCCAGAAATCCTGTAGTCATGATGATCCTTGATCCTTGCTGCAGAGACGATTCGACTTTCGTTATAATATCAGGATCCGACGCTGCCTGGGCAGGTAAAAATATCGTTGTGGCATTTTCAGGATAAGACGAAACAGGTACTAACGGAATGCCAAACATCCCGATAAAATCCATAATATACAGGTCGCCTCCCGCATCGCTTTGTGGTGGTTTGTACCCGGGGATACCCACGACCGGCGAGGCTTTTATAGTTTTTGCCAGATCGAATAACTTTTCAAGGTCCATCCGCAACAAATGATGACCAGGATGTCCCTGAACGAAACTCCCATAATTAAAAATGACCAGTTCCGGCGCCCCCGCCAGCACGGATTGATACGCCTGCTCAATAAAATCAAGCTGATCACAGTCACCGTGATCAAACCAGGCCCCTCCTATCTTATCTCCGGAAAGCGATGCCAGCCACCGGTAATTCACGAATCCTTCATAGGGTTGCACAAAGCCAAAGCGCTGGGTGTACTGACCGCGTGTCTCTGTCCCAACCCACACCTCATCAAACAACCGAGGCCCGCTTTCCACATCATAGCCAAACATATGGAAACGGTCGTACCACTGTGGATATTTGATGATCAGATGAATGTCCGGATTAACAGATCTGGCTGGTTCAATAAAGACTGATGAGGCCAATTCCGTAAGCAATGTTCGTCGGTAAACTGACCAACTCTGCTCGCCTTTGGCACTTTTTGATTCCAGGCTGGTATCGCCGGTGCACAGGAAATCATCAATGATAAACGTATCAAAAATTGGGGCCACATCCAGTATTACCTGTTTCAGATCATTTTGTGTCTTGGGATTTTGCCAGTTGAACCAGCCAAGTTTTCCTTCCTGGGCAACGCCAAAATCACCCCCTGGCACCGTGGCAATCCCTCCTACCACTTCAAATCCATTTTGGTTAAAATAATCTACCACTTCAGCCAATAATGATGGTTGGACAACCAAACCACTACGATAAACTTCCACATACACCTTGGTGATCCCGTTAGCCCGCATGAGTGAAACAGCTTCCCGCCTGCCATCCTGAGTCGAAAGCAATTGTTCTGCCGTATGGGCAGTCATGTATACACTCAACCGAAGATCATCTTCATGGGCTTTTGCATAATTGTAATTGTCATTTACAGGTGGTACAGGTGTGTGACAACCTGAAAAGCTTACTGAAATAATTGTAGCAAAAATTAACACTACTCTCGTTATTACGATGGTCGACAAGAAATTATGTATGCTCATGAGTTCTTTAATTATGCGATAAAACATATGCGGGTATTTCTTCTTTTTCAATTCCCGGGCCCTTCCAGCTTACCTTTAGCATGTTCGTTCCTCCTTCCTGGAAGTATTTTACTTCAATTGGGTAAAGACCGGTCTTCAATCCGATGGTTTTGCTGCGCTCAATCGCCGGGTGTAAACCGTCATTGTCAATCAGCACTTGCTCGGCCAGGTAAAGCTTGCCACCATCATTGGTGGTCAGGTAGAAGGTATATAATCCATCTTCCGGGATGTGGATATATCCCGTATAATCAAAACCGAAAAAGCCTTCCTTTTCTCTTGGTTCAAGGCTAAACGTGGGGATTATCCCTTTTTTCTGAGGCGCCATTTCTTCAAAATCTTTTACTGCTCTGAAAGTCCCCACATAGTAGTTATATGCAAGCCCTGGTACAGTTTTCCCAGGATTCACGGACTGACCGAGCCGGGTCTTTTTATAGACTGCCGTCCCCGGAAGACTAGCCTGGCTATTTACATAAGCACGCATATTGATTGTTGTCGACTCATCAATCTGAAATGGTTCTTCATATTTTCTTGAATCCTTCGTCACTTCTGATCCATCCAGGGTGTAAAAAATTTCTGCACCTTCTGTATCGCAGGTCATTGAAACAGTCGTATGGTCAAGGAAGAGTTTTTCAGGAGTAGTCACATAAGGAGGCGAAACGATTGGTTCCAAATCATATGTGCGTGGAGGTAGTTCGTTAGTTCCCCAGTTCTCATTGGGTTCAGGTCCCAGTTCCAATACCAGCTTCCCTCCTTCTATAAGCTCAGCATGATAAAACCAAAATTTATTCAATGGTTCTCCATTCAGGGTCGCCGATTTGATATATCGATTTTCAGATGAAGCATTCTTAGCCTCGATCACAAATTCTTTTCCCTTATAATATCGATCATCCAGATGGATCGTCACCTTAGAAAAAATCGGACTAGTCAGTTCATAAATCGGTTCGGTCGAAGCCCCTCCATCCATTTCAAAAAGTCCTATGGCGCTCATCACAAACCAGCTACCCATTTGTCCTTGGTCCTCATCTCCCGGGTAACCATCCACTGGACCCGTACCATAATAATGCTCAAGGATTTCGCGCACCCATTTTTGAGTGAGCCAGGGCTTCCCGGAATAATTGAACAACCAGGCCGCCTGCATGTTGGGTTGATTACTGTGATTGACATACTGGCTGACGAAATTAGGTTTGGAATTCTCAAAGCCTTCATCTAATCGCCGGTTGAATTCATCTTTGCCCATCAACTCAATCAGGCCTGGTACATCATGCGGAACAAACCAGGTATATTGCCAGGCATTTCCCTCTACATAATCTTTCCCACCAAAACTATCTTCTTTTCCAATGGCCTTGACCACTGGCACAAATTCCTGAAACCATGGACCGCCGGTTTCTTTGGGCCGCACGTATTTTGTTTCCCTGTCAAATACATTTCGATAGGACTGGGATCGTTTCATGAAATATTCATAATCCTCCTGTTTACCAAGTGCTTTGGCCATCTGTGCAACGCACCAGTCGTCAAAGGCGTATTCCAACGTATTGGAAAGAGGCCCCTCATCGGCAGGGACAAATCCTTTTTCCATATAGGACTTTAAGTTGCGGTTCCCGACATAGCCTCCGCATTCGTGGGGCTGAGGAAGCCTCATCTGCACTTCCTTCATGGCTTTGAAGGCTTTTTCAGCATCAAAATCCTGAATGCCCTTTTGCCAGGCATTCACGATCAAAGGAATTTCGTGTGAAGCCACCATGATCGATGAGTACTCGATGCCACCGGGACCTTTGGATAACCATCCACCCCGGTCATAGATCTCCAACTGGGACTTTGCCCATTTGCTGGCTATGTCCGGATTTACGAGAGACCAAAGCTGGTTCAGGTTCCAAAAGGTATTCCAGAAGGCATCGCATCCATAGATCGGATCCTCAGGATTTTTAAGTTGAACTTCTAACTCACACATATCCGTATATTTTCCATTCACATCATTGAAAATGGTACGGGCAGCATAGGAGCGGTAATAATTTGTGTAGAATTTAATGCGTTCTTCCTCTGTTCCGCCTTCAATACTGATCTTGCTCAACAACTCATTCCAGGTTGATCGGGCATGCTCATGCACTCTGTCAAAATCCCAGCCAAATGGATCAAGTTCGGTTTCCATATTGAGCCTTGCTTGTGCCTCACTTACATAGGAAATCCCCGTCTTCATCAATATCTCTTCCCCCTCTTCGGTAGAAAAGTTTAGAAAGGCCCCAATATCCAAATCCTTATCATTCAGAATATCATTTACATCAGTAATAATTTCCTCGCCTATCCATCCACCCATCGATTCGAATTCTTTGCTGAACCTGGCAAAGAAATGGAGTTTGTACTCATTCCAACCAGCAATACGGAGCACATACCCCGAAATTTCCGTTTCACTAACTTTACGGATTGCTGCCGATAGAATTTCCGGCTGGCCTTCCTCCGGCACATTCAGATCGAAGAGAATATGGGCATTATCTGATTCAGGAAATGTATACCTCTGAAATCCCCCGCGGATCGTTGCAGTTAACTCAGCGCGAATTTGGTAATCCTCAAGCAATACTGAATAATATCCAGGTGAAGCGACTTGTTGTTCTGGCGTAATGCGCGAGCGGTATCCGGCATCCGGATCATCTTTGGTTCCTGGTTTAATTTTAAGCTTTCCAATAGTCGGTGTTGTCAGGAAGCTGCCCATCATCCAGGAATGTACATGCCCAAACCCGGAAATGCTTGGGATCAGATATTCATAACCGGCATCCATCACCCATTCGTCTGTATTGTCAGGACTCAACTTCACCATGCCAAAAGGCATACAAGGGCCGGGGAATAGCATCCACCTCGAACTGGAAGTCCCTAGAAAGGGATCGACATAATCCACAGGTTCCTTCTGGTGCACCTGGTGGCAACTATGGTGGATTACCAGTGAAAAGACCAATAGCAAGAAAGGTACATTTAAAAATCTATGGTGTTTCATCATATTAAAAAAAAATACACGAACTCAATTTAATCAGAATTATGGATTTACCCTGAATATGCGATTTGCCGTATAGGTATTTCCGAACATATCGGTCGATCTGACGGTGATGCGATGTGTTCCTGTTTCCAGATCTTTTGGCAAAGTAGTTGTCCAGAAATGGTTGGATCTGCTCGGATAATCCATTTTCCAGCCAAAAACTTCGTCTAGAGATTTATTTTCAACTATTGCATCTAGATATTTACTATTGACAAATAATTCCATATTCGCCGGGTCGCGGGCAATGGTTTGATTCATTAATATCCAGCTTTGTGAATTATCAATTCTCATCTCAACTTTTGACTTCTCCGAACCATTAAATACATTCACCAGCACTTTTGTCGTATCTAGCTGGGCAAATGAAAGATCATCCGGCAGGTAAATATTCATTTGATAATTTCCCGGCTTTCTCGCTGCCTTGTACCGGATATTATATTTATTACCAGTAAAATTTATAATGGCATAACCATTAGGTGCTCCATCATTCATGGTGGCATGGGGAATGCCCAATTCATCTTTCATCCCACACCACCAGCTTCCGCTGACCGTCCCATTGATAAAATGGTGATGGGGTTCTGCGCCTTTCCATCCAAATGTATCATCAGCAAAAACATGGGCCAGTTCATGTGTATGGCCTGATATAGATAAGGAATGGGATCTTTTTTCCAATATTCGAAACATTGCTTCTCGGTTTTCACAGGCAACGATTGGAATGTGCATCATTAGGACAACCAATTTTTCATCAGGGACATGTGCTACATAATTTGCTACAAAGGCAATCTGCTCATCCGTAAAAAAACCTTTGTATCCACCGGATTCTTTGTAATAAACATCATTCAATGCTATGAAAGCTACGCGTCCAAATTCAAAGGCATAGGTGGATGGCCCAAAATTTTTGGCAAAAGTCTTCTCTGCACCATTATTGGCTTTGGCATCTTTATTATGATCGTGATTGCCAAACACATAGTACCAGGGAACACCAATCTGGCCTATACTTGCGGCTATCTCATCAAACAAATCAGGATCATCAGCAACAATATCACCCAACGCCACTCCAAACTTAGCTGTCGTCCCCATGCACTCTTCCACGACATCATGTGTCACGAAATTTACTTCCCGCATCCCCCTGGCCTGTGTATCCCCAAAAAGGATAGCTTCAAACTCATCGGCCTTGTCGCCTTGCCACAAAGGGAAATCATGGATCATTTGGCTATATGATCCGGAAGCAAAGTGTTGCGGGACCATGGATTTATTGGCCGGCACCAAAAATCCGGATGGTTGAATGATAAAAACTGATGAACTTCCATTGGGTACTATCTCCCATTGACCATCTTTCGCAGTTTTCACCACATCCCGGCCATTACTAACCAACACGTCGCGCACACCCCTCTCATCCTTGTCCCTAACAAGATTATGATTTTCATCATGGTAAACACTCCCTTTTATCGATTGACCTTTGATAAACTGAATCGACGTCAAAACAAAAAAAAGGATTAAATAGAAATAGCGGCCCCTGAACATATTTTTTTACAGTTTGATAATGTATGTATTGCGGTAGAGATATCGTGCTATAAGGTAACAAATTCCATAAATGAACATAAAACCAAGCAATGCCTGCCACCAGGAAGCATTTTTTGGTAAAGTATCTCCATAAAATGCGATCAGGATCTGTTGTAAAATGTAGATAACCAACGGGTTCATGCCAAGTAATGCCAGATGAGGTATTTTCCATTTCCAAATGTCTGCCATAAGATAGAAGGCCGCAAATGTGAGAACACTCAATCCTGAAGCAAAAATAGGATATGCAACCGTCATGCTTCGCTGGGAAAATTCCCAAATTTCCATTGGTTGGAGATAGGATAATCCAAGTCCGAGTATCAATAAAGTCCCGCCCAGCATGACCGATTTACTGATGAATTCCTTTGGCCTGCATTCATGGAGATAATCCATTTGGATGGTTCCAAAAACAAGGATAGAAGCCCAGCTGATCGGTCCAAGTGGACCTCCGTCAATGCTGTTTGCCATGGTCCATTCCCCATAACCAGTATACGAAAATAACAATTGATAAACTACCAGTAACAGAAATGCAAATATTACCCTTACCGTTTTCCCCTGCACAATAAATGGCATCGTTATCAATCCGGCAAAACCAATATCCACCAGGGCATCCCACATATCCATGACAGGATCCGGGCCATAGACCACCATCCCAATAATAATTAGGATAAGGTATCTTTTTATTGCATGAAGGTATGCGGATTTTGTACCGGTTTTTTCAATTCTTCTAACCAGGGACATTCGCAAACCCATACCTACAGCGAATAAAAAATAAGGTGCTATGGCATTGGCAAATGTCATCCCATAGCGCGGATGGCGGAAAGTATCCGGCATAGCCTCAAAATGTCCCAGATAATTGACCAGGATCATGCCGAAAATGGCAAAACCGCGAAACATATCCAGGGATACGATACGCGGTCTTTCTTTTATATTTTCCATATTGACCTAACAAGCCGAATTTTCGTATTCAACTTTTCGACATCATAAAATTAAAGCTTAATAAAGATTTTCTTTCGATACATGATCAGGGCAGGGATAAAAATGATACACACATATAGTATGGCGTAGATCATGCTGACAAACTTCTCTCCTAATCCAATCGAGGTAAATACATTGAAAAAATGCATGTTAAGTGATTCTCCACCTATTTTTATACCATAAAAAATCCCGGCAAATACATCTCCGAGCACATATACTGTGATGGCATTCGCTCCAAAAATGATCCCTGGTTTAGTGCCGTGGGTATACCCTTTCATATCGACCAGGTAGTGAAATGCGCCTAACGCCAGGAAAGCAAAACCAGAGGTAACAAATACAAAGGAACTGGTCCAGATATTTTCATTGACAGGGAAGGTCAGTCCCCAAAGATAACCGGCAAATGTCATAAAAAATCCAAGGACCATCAGCTGAATAACCTGAATTTCCTTGGTTTTCTTACTTAGAATGAGTGTTCCTGCCAACATACCGGTGATACCGGAGACTATTGATGGAAACGTGCTGAGGATCCCTTCAGGATCCCAGGTACCCTGCCACATTTTTCCCGGTAAATATTTGCTGTCAAACCATGCCGCCAGATTCATCCCCGGCTCAAGCATAACCTTTCCATAACCAGGCGTTGGGATCAAGGTCATGGCGAGCCAATAGGCCACAAGGATGAATCCCCCGATCCAGGCTTGCTTTTTCCAGTCCGTATTCAAAAACAGCAAGGCACAAACCAGGAAGACAATAGCAATTCTTGGCAAGGTGCCCGTCCAACGCAAATCAGCAAAATTAAAATCCCAAAGTAAATTCAGGAAAATACCAACGGCAAATATTTTAAATGACCTTACGATGATCTTTTTATACATATCCCCCTTTGGTGTTCCTTTTTGCAGTCGTTTGGTATACGCCAAGGCGATGGAAACGCCAACGATAAACAAAAAGAAGGGGGCAATTACATCCGTGGGAGTTAATCCATTCCATACCGAATGGTTTAGTGGGGCATATACATGGTCTCCATTCCCGGGAAAATTCACCAGGATCATCGCGGCGATGGTGAAACCACGCATGGCATCCAGCGAGATCAAACGATTTACTTGTGTCGACATATCAAAAAAATCAGAATTCGTTAAAAATAATGTTTCTACTAGTATATACTGATCATCGAAGTCCTTGTACTACAACAATAAGCGAAATCATTCCTTCCATTTCCTTACTTCGTATCCTTTCAATCCATAATAAGCCAGGTAAATGTAACAGACCAGCGGAATAAAGAAGGAATAATGGTATCCGCCAAGTACATCAGCCAGTGCTCCCTGAAGAAATGGAATGATCGCTCCGCCAAGGATGGACATGATCAATAGGGAGGACCCCTGAGGTGTATATTCACCGAGGTCCTTGATGGCCAACGTAAAAATATTCGACCACATGATCGAATTGAAAAGTCCAATGCTCAAAACAGTCCACATGGCTATATGGCCGTTATTCAGCATAGTTACTGCAAGCAATCCGATGATGACAAGGGAAAAAACAAACAATGTCCTGGCAGCATTTGATCTACCAATCCGAAATGCAACCAGGTTGAGTACAATAAAAATTAAAAAAGGCAATACTCTTTCGACGGGGAAATTAAATCCCTGCTCGACCAGTACCGCGCCATAAATGACAATAAAGGATGCCAGGGAAATCCCGGTCATGATAAATAAGGCTTTTTTACCGGCACCAGATTCTCCAAGTGTAAAGGCACCGAGAAAACGACCGATCATCAGTCCGCCCCAATAAAAAGCCAGGAAGGATTTTGCTTCTATTTCCGGGTATCCAAGCAATTCTGCCAGGTAGTTGATTATTAAACTGCCAATCGCCACTTCGGCCCCTACGTACACGAAAATAGCTATCATCCCCAGGCTTAAATGCCGGTATTTCAACGCCCCGGCACCTTTCGGGATCACTTCATCACTGGTAAACTTTGGCAGATGAGAAAAGCGCACAAGCACACCCAATAAAATAAATATTGCCGCAAACATCAGGTAGGGAAATTGTACCGCTGCACTGGTCATGGGTTCACCGGTATCGGTAAGGATTTTTTCACCAAGACTATTCAACAGGGGTTCTCCCCAATGAGCAAAAAACTTGAATATTAAATACCCGCCAACAATAGGGGCCAACGTTGTTCCTAAGGAATTAACACCCTGGGCCAGATTTAACCGGCTGGAGGCTGTTTTTGGCGGTCCCAGGATCGCCACATATGGATTTGAAGCGATCTGTAACAACGCCAGACCAAGTGCCAGAATAAAAAGGGCAACCAGGAAAAAGCCTAACGAACCAATTTCCGCAGCCGGGTAAAACAATATACTCCCAAAAGCTGCCACAGCCAATCCAATCAAAATCCCATTTTTGTACCCGATTTTATCAATCGGGTCTCCTTTGGTGGATGAAATAATAAAATAAATCAGTGACCCTGTGAAATAGGCAGTGAAAAACGACATCTGGACCAGCATTGATTCCGCCCGGCTCAATTCAAAGATCTTCTTTAAATACGGGATGAGAATATCATTCATCACCGCTATGACGCCCCACATGAAAAATAAACCCATCATCACAATCATGGGGCCTGTATAGTTTTTCTTAGTTTCTGTACTAGTAGATTTAATTGGTGCACTTCCAGCTCCTGCCATATTATTTTATTTCTTAGCTTACTTTGTTAAAGATATTACCTTATTTAAATAAATGATTCCCTGCCTGTCAGCAGACGTTCGGTATCAGAAGCTGGAAACTGGTCTCAAAGAAACTTCAACCTTCTAACCTCCTCCCTACAACCTTATCATTTCCTCAATCCGAATCTTCCTTCCTGTTTCAATCGACTTCCTCGCAGCAATGCCAATCATACTTGACATTACCCCAGCTTTTGCCGTCGCTTTCTGACCAGTTGGGTCCGGTTGGTTCGGTTTGAAAAACATATCTTTTACGCGTTCGTCAGCTCCACCATGCCCTCCTTCCCCGGATTGTAACGTCCAGGTTTTTGTTGTTTCTCTGTTTTTTGCCAATCTGAATTCGTAGGGAGCTACTGTTTCCCAGGGTTGTCGATAATTGAGACGCACGTCAAGCCTGCCATTTTCACCGGAGAAACAAATGTACTGACCTTCATATGGCAAATAGGCATTTAACGAATAAGTCAGTTGTGTCCCATTGCTATAAATCACCTGCACTGAACTCGTATCGTAACTATCAATTTCCTTATCCCAAACACAGCCATCGCGATAATAATGATCGATATCTTCACAATCTGCATACATCCTCATGGAATTTTTATCCTTTGTCATGTCCCAGAAAAAATCACATTTGGTTTTATATGCACAATCCCTGCAATTTTTTCCTCTGAAATCTTTATTGGATCCGTAAAATGCAGTTTCTCCAATGGCCTGAACTTCCACCGGGTCTGCGTCTAGCAACCAGTTGATCAAATCGAAATGATGCGAGGATTTATGCACCAAAAGGGATCCGGAATATTTGGTTTTTCCATGCCATCGCCGAAAATAAGAAGCGCCATGTTGGGTATCCAGGTATTCATGATACTCGACAGCGATAATTTTTCCAAGTTCTCCTGAACTTAGTATACGTTTCATCTCTATGGATTCATTCGAATGCCTTACATTGAATCCCACGTAAACTTTTTTACCCGTTTTGTGCTCTGCCTCCAGTATGCGCTGGCATTGGTCCGCTTCCGTGGCAATTGGTTTTTCAGAAATCACGTCACACCCCAGCTCCAGGGCCCGGAGAATGTAATCAACATGATAGCAATCCGTTGTAGTCACAATCACCACATCAGGTTTTTGTTCGCTAATCATCTGATCAAACTTACTGGAATGATACGTTTTTGCATCAATACCGATCATGGATTTGGCCACCTCTACTCTTTTCTGATTGATGTCACACAATCCTACCATTTCTACATAATCACGATAAGGTCCTACCAGGTCCTTCCCCCAACAACTGCTTCCCCTGGAGCCTGTACCTATCAGAACTACTTTGATCTTGTCCGGGATAAGATTAGTTCCCGCAAATGAAAAGGTGGGTAATATGGAGACTGCACCAACTGCTTTGGTGCTTTTTAACATAAATTGTCTCCTGTTCATATCTGAATGTTGGGTGTTCATAACTTTGGATTTATGTTGAAATTACGCCATAATTCATACAAATAGCCAAAATTTTATACAAAAAATTAAGAGCATATACCCGGGATAACAAATTGATTATTGTAATAATACTCCTCTTTTCATTTAACATACCACTTATTCTTTACCAATTTATCCTTTTAAATTAAAGGACTCTAAATCAAATACTTTTATTGTTTATTCAATTTTTAGTTTTGCGTAAAATGAGGGAATTGATTCGCTTAATGCGCAATCATAATTTCATATTGAAAGTATTATTGTAAATGATTCATTAACTTTGAAAAATAGCTGAGCTATGAAAATTGGGATAGACCTGGGTGGAACAAATATAAGAGCAGGTTTAATAGGTGACCAGTCCATCATAAAACTAAATTCCCTCCCTCTTAAAGACAAAGAGAACCTCGAAAGCACACTTGTCCAATTAAAATCAATTATTCATTCTGTACATGATCCTTGCATTACGGGCATTGGGATTGGAGTACCTTCTATTGTTGATTTGGCCAACGGAATTGTTTACGATGTCGTCAACATTCCTTCCTGGAGAGAAGTTCACCTAAGAGATCTTCTTGAAAAAGAATTTCAGGTTCCGGTTTATATCAACAATGACGTCAACTGTTTTGTTTTGGGAGAAAAATATTTTGGACATGGGAAACATCACAGGACTTTTGTTGGAATTACTATTGGGACCGGTATTGGAGCTGGGATAATTATACAGGATAAGCTCTTCAGCGGAACGAATTGTGGTGCCGGTGAAATCGGATATCTCCCGTACAAAGACCAGGATTTCGAGTATTATTGCAGCGCTAATTTTTTTGAACGGATTCATAACACTACTGCCCATGAAACTTATTTACGAGCTGAAAAACATGATACGGAGGCATTGAATCTTTGGTCAGAATTCGGTTCGAATATCGGTACAGCGCTGAGGTCAGTAGTTTATGCATATGATCCGGAGGCAATTATTTTAGGCGGTTCCATTTCAAAAGCGCTAAAATATTTTCAGAAATCAATGTATGAATCGATGCGGGACACCTATTTCCCAAATTCCATTGAAAAATTGAAAATCTATGTTTCACAGGTGAAGCATATTTCCATGCTCGGCGCCGCTGCACAGGTGGATCACCATGAAGAAATTATGATTCATTAATCTTGAAATTATTAAGAAAGAAATTATAAAGTATTAATTACGGTACAAATGAAACGAAATTTACTGATCGTCTTTTTAATCCTTCTTACCTTTTTTGTTATTTCCTTTTTGACCAACATTTTGGGAGCGCTCAATCCCAATGTTTCAGCTAGTTATACCCTGACAGAAACTATGGCTGGCTTTTTGCCATTCGCTTTTTTTATTGCCTACGGGATTATGTCTATTCCTTCCGGATTCCTGGTTGAGAAATGGGGTGAGAAAAAAATGATGATCCTGGCATTTATGCTGGCCTTTATTGGCGCATTAGTTTTTGCATTATTCCCCAAATTTAATGTATACGTTGTTTCTCTGTTTACAATAGGCGCAGGAATGGCTGCTCTTCAGGTGGTCATCAATCCATTATTGCGCGTTTCCGGCGGGGAAGAGCATTTTGCGTTTAATTCAGTCCTTGCCCAGCTAATTTTTGGCCTGGCTTCATTTATCAGCCCTCAGATGTATTCTTATTTTGTCACCAATATTGATCAGGGGAATGTACAAAAGCCATTTATAGGCATGATGACTGATCTTGTCCCTAAACTTTTGTCATGGGTTTCGGTATATTGGGTATTTGCTGTGGTCAGTATTATTATGATCGTGATCATTGTTCTGGTAAAATTCCCACAGGTAGAATTGCAGGAAGATGAAAAGGTAGGCACAAAAGAAAGCTATCTTGAGCTCTTTAAGCTTGATACCGCTATCAAGCACGAACTCTTCGCCTTCGGGCATATTATAATATTTTGTATCTACGAATTCTTTGATATTCTTATTTTTTTCTGCCATATGATTATT
>Ga0209536_100010125_pt1 | contig 13941 bp, 12 predicted proteins | sample DeeMarSeWOR28_12_FD_187461 | JGI IMG/M metagenome (GOLD analysis project Ga0209536, IMG submission 187461) | Marine sediment microbial communities from White Oak River estuary, North Carolina - WOR-2-8_12 (SPAdes) (version 2) | ecosystem: Environmental > Aquatic > Marine > Intertidal zone >...
ACACGCTCGAGGGTTTGCGCACAAAAATCATTACCCTCGCCGAGAAGCATGGTACGGATTGAAGAATACGCAGACATCGTTGGCCAGCCGACGATTGATGAGCTCTTCCTCTTGGCGCGCCAACTGGAGGGGAGGGTAATCCAGAACATCAATTCCACAGCGGTCGGCGGAGGCGTGGCGGAGATACTGACGAGAATCCTCCCGCTGCTGAAGCAGCTGGGTGTTGATTCGCGCTGGGACGTCATCCGGGGGGACGATCGCTTTTTTGCCGTCACCAAGAAGATTCACAACGGTTTGCACGGCGTTCCGACGCAGCTCAGCCCGCAGGAGTATGAGCTGTTTCTCGATGTGAACCGGATGAACGCCGAGTCGATCAGCTTCGGGGACATTGTGTTCATCCACGATCCGCAGCCGGTGGCTCTGGTTGAACGGCGAGCCGTACACGGAAAGAACTGGCTCTGGCGGTGTCACATTGACTTCTCGCGGCCAGATCCCACCATCTGGAAATTTCTTCAGCAATACATCGACCACTACGATGGGGCAGTCTTCTCCGCTCCTGCCTTCGCCAGGGCGCTCGCGATCAAGCAGGTTCTCATATCCCCCTCGATCGACCCCCTGAGCGACAAGAATCGTGAGCTTCCAGAGAGTGTCGTCAAAAATATCTTCCGGAAGTTCGGCATCGATCGGAGTCGACCCGTGGTGACACAGATTTCGCGGTTTGACTATCTCAAAGATCCCCTGGGAGTGATCAAAGCATACCAGCTAGCGAAAAAGAACGTTGACGTTCAGCTGGTGCTCGCCGGTGGAGGGGCGACTGACGATCCGGAGGGGCCGATTGTCATGCAACAGGTCCAGGAAGAAGCGGACAAGGACAGGGACATCCATGTTCTGTTCCTGCCGGCGGGCAGCGACATTGAGATCAACGCCCTGCAGCGAGGGTCGACCGTCGTACTGCAGAAATCGCTCCGCGAGGGATTTGGACTGACGGTCGCCGAGGCACTCTGGAAGTCCCGTCCTGTTATTGCCGGAGCTGTCGGGGGAATCCCGCTGCAGATCACGAACAGATATTCGGGGCTCCTCACGCGCTCCGTCCAGGGCACCGCACACGCGATCAAACAACTCATCAACGAGCCCGAGTATGCCCAGAAACTCGGGATCAACGGCCGGGAGCACATCAAGAACAATTACTTGATCACGCGGCATATCAAAGACTATCTCTTGCTGTTTATCTCCCTGTTTGAGAACGGGCGCGATATCGTCTACCTTTAAGTGTCAGAGGTGGCATCGCGGCCTCGTTTCCCCGGCAACAGTCAGCTCAGTACGGTTATTCTGACCATGGTCTTCACAAACGTCTTGTGTCCGGTCGATTTCAGCCCGTATTCCGTGAATGCCCTTCGCGCGGCTTCGGATCTAACGCTCCAGTTCGGGGGAAGACTGAGTGTTCTACACGCGATTCCTCCGATACCGGTGAGCGCGGTCCCGGGGTCCCCGACGACCTTCAACGTTGCGGAGTACCAGCAGCAGCTCGTCGCCGGATATACCAGGAAGCTCGATGAGCTCCTGTCCGGCACACTTCCAGCACAGCTCCGCCCGCCCTCAGCACGGGTGCGCGCCCTCGTCGTGCACGGGGATCCAGCCTTTCAGATCGTACAGTATGCCAGAGAGGAAGGCGTGGATGTAATTGTCCTTGCCACGCGCGGTCGGACCGGCTGGGAGCACGTGGTCTTTGGATCGGTCGCTGAGCGGGTCGTTCGCCTCTCCCCCTGTCCCGTCCTTACGATTCGGGGCGAAGATCCCGATCACACGACGCATCCCGCGGAATAAACCCGCATTCGGTATGGAACGTCGACCCTGGGCTGACGACGAACACACCACACGGAGCGAGCGCAGACCCATGACCCAGGAACCAGCATCCTCGAAACCGGCGATTGCAGTGCTTGGTGCCGGACACGGCGGGATGGCGATGGCCGGCCACCTTGCCCTCATGGGCTTTCCTGTCCATTTATTTAACCGGAGCCCAGACCGCCTCTGGGGGGTGAAATCTCTCGGGGGAATCTGGCTCGAGGGGGAAATCGAGGGCTTTGGCCGAGTCGTTGCCGCCACAACTGACATCGAGGAGGCGCTTGACGGGTGTGAGCTCATCAATGTCGTTGTTCCGGCCACGGGACACCACGACATGGCCGAGATATGTGCCCCCCACTTGCGCGAGGGGCAAGTAGTTGTTCTCCACCCGGGACGAACATTTGGTGCGCTTGAGTTTCGCCAGGTGCTGCGATCGCAAGGCGTGCAAGCAGACGTCATTGTAGCAGAAGCGCAGACCTTCATCTATGCCTCTCGCGTCATGGGTCCCGGGAACGCCAAGATCTTCCGGATCAAGAACTCAATCCCGGTGGCATCCATCCGGGCCCATCTGATCCCAAGGGTGATAGAGCATTTGCGAGTTGCATTTCCTCAGTTTGTCCCTGGGGACAACATCTTCAAAACCAGCTTTGAAAACATAGGGTCAATCTTTCACCCGGCTCTTTGCGCGCTCAATGCCGGCTGGATTGAAGATGACTCGGAATTCCAGTTCTATGTGGACGGTGTGACGCCCTCTGTGGCTCGGATTTTGGAGGTTGTCGATGCTGAGCGAGTCAAAGTCGCGGAGGCGTTGGGGATACGGGCGATGAGTGCCAGGGAATGGCTCTATATGGCATACAACGCAGCGGGGGCAACCCTGTATGAAGCTATGCATGCCAACCCCGGCTACCGTGGGATCATGGCCCCCACAAACCTGCGCATGCGGTACATCAGCGAGGATGTCCCTTCGAGCCTTGTCCCCATCGCATCGGTCGGCGCCATGCTTGGGGTGCCAACGCCGACCATCAACGCGATCATCCGCATCGCGTCCACGATCAACGGGACCGACTACTTTTCCACCGGCCGCACGGTCGAACGACTGAACATCGTAGGAATGAGCGTTCGCGAGCTCCGGCTCCTGGCTATCGGTGAGGGCCAGGGGAGTGGATCGGCACCGCCGGACGTCGAAATCTGAAGGGGAATAAGCAGTATGCCGCGAATGATTCTCGGAGCCGCTCTCGGTACCTGCGTTCACGTGGGAGGACTTCATCATTTTCTTCGACTGGCAGAAGCAGAAGGCTACAGGACGGAGTCACTGGGCCCGGCAGTCTCCATTGAGCGCCTGCTAGAGCGCATCGATCACGTCAACCCAGACCTTGTTGCCATCAGCTACCGCCTTACTCCCGAGAACGCCGCCCAGCTGTTCAAGGATCTGCGCTCTGAAGTGGGCCGCCGTAAGCGCGCGGGACTCCGCTTCGTCTTCGGCGGGACCCCTCCTGTTGCAGAGGTCGCCCGCCGATCCGGGCTGTTCGAAAAGGCCTTCAGCGGAACGGAGTCCATCGGCGAGATCCGTGCCTATCTCCGTGGCGGGGAATCCGGACGTGTCGAAGAACAGCTTGCGCACGATCTTGTCGGGCGCATCAAGCAGAAATACCCCTATCCCCTGCTTCGCCACCATTTCGGCCGCCCCACGGTGGAAGAGACGATCCAGGGCATCGAGGAGATTGCCGAGGCAGGGATCCTGGACGTGATCTCACTCGGCACTGATCAGAACGCCCAGGAGTTCTTCTTTGAACCGGAAAAGATGGACCCGACGCAGCACGGTGCGGGCGGGGTCCCGGTGCGTTCTGCCGATGATCTTCGGGTTCTCTACCGGGCGAGCCGGCGGGGGAACTTTCCACTCATGCGTTGCTATTCCGGCACAAGAGAGCTGGTTCGATGGGCTGCCATGAGCCTCGAGACCATCCACAACGCGTGGGCGGCCATTCCGCTTACCTGGTACAGTGTGATGGACGGGCGTTCTCAGGTTCCCCTGCGAGAGGCCATTGCCGAGAAGCAGACTGCCATGCGCTGGTATGCGGAGCGTGGCACGCCCGTCGAGGTCAACGAGTCCCACCAGTGGAGTCTGCGGGATGCTCACGATGCGCTGGCGGTGACCATGGCGTTTCTGGCGGCATACAATGCCAAGGCCATGGGAGTCTCTCAGTACGTTTCGCAGTACATGTTCAACACGCCCCCGGGGACAAGCCCGGCTATGGATCTCGCCAAAATGTTCGCAAAGATTGACCTGATCGAAAGTCTTCATGACACGGCGTTCACCTCCTATCGAGAAGTTCGAGCCGGGATAGCGCACTTCTCGTCGATCCCGGCCGTCGCGCAGGGACAGTTGGCCTCCTCAGCCGTTATCAGTCTGGCCCTGCGCCCTCACATTCTTCATGTCGTGGGCTACAGCGAAGGAGATCACGCCACATACCCCCAGGAGCTCATCCACAGCTGCAATATCATCCATGGTGTGCTCCAGAACTGCCTTGGCGGCCTCCCAGAGATGGTCGAGACACCTGCTGTCCAGCAGCGGAAGGGTCAGCTCCTGGAGGAGTCTCGAAGCCTGCTTGATGCTCTCAGGGAGTTCGGGAAGGATCGCGCCGAAGATCCATGGACCGACCCCCCGACACTTGCGGCTGCCATCTCCGAGGGGCTGCTCGATGCACCACATTTCAGGGGGAACCGGCATCTCTGCGGACGGATCACCACCCGACTCATTGACGGGGCCTGGTATGCGGTCGACAAAGAGGGCAACCCCTTGACGGAAGAGACAAGACTTCGCACACGGCAGCGGGGCAGCCGATTCGACGGATCCGTTTCCCGCTGAACGGCCGAACCGAGGAGAGAGATGAGTATGTGCGGCATTGCGGTCATCCAGGGACGCCATGACGAGCCTGCGCTCAACCGAATGCTTGAGCGCCTGAACCATCGTGGCCCCGACGATCGCGGGACATACTGCCTTCCCGACGCATCATTGGGGCAGGTTCGCCTCTCGATTATTGATCTCGAGACCGGCCACCAACCCCTGGTTGATGCCACCGCGGGGCAGGCCATCGTCTACAATGGCGAGGTCTACAATTTCCGTGCGTTGAGAGAGCGCCTGCAAGGAACATACCGGTTTCACACCCGGACAGACACCGAGGTCATTCTTCGCCTCTATCAGGACCGCGGTGCGCAGTGTGTTGAGGAGCTGGATGGGATGTTTGCCTTCGCGATCTACGACAACGGTAAAGTGCTCCTGGCACGGGACCGCCTTGGCATCAAGCCGCTTTATTACGGGACTGACGTACAGGGAGGCGTCGTCTTTGCCTCGGAGCTCAAGGCTCTCCATGCGTGCCACAACCTCCGGGAATTCCCGCCTGGGAATCTCTATGACAGCCTCACGGGATTTCGGCCCTACTACAGCATTCCAAAGCGCCAGCCCCTGGCTCGATCGATTGAGGAGGCTTCGGGCCTTCTGCGCAAGGTCCTTCAGGAGGCTGTCATCAAGCGTCTGGTGGCTGATGTCCCGGTGGGTGTGTTCCTGAGTGGAGGGCTCGACAGCAGCATCATTGCCGCCTTGATGCGGGAGGAGATTCCCGACCTGCACTCTTTTGCCGTCGGGATGGACGGCGCCCCCGATTTGGCCGCAGCACGCGAGGTGGCGCGCCACCTGGGGACGCACCACCACGAATACATCTATACCAGAGAGGAGATGCTCCAGCTCCTCTCCTCGGTGATCTACTACTTGGAGTCATTTGACATGCCCCTGGTTCGCAGTGCAATTCCTGGCTACATCGTCTCGGGCCTCGCCGCAAAGCATGTCAAGGTGATTCTTACGGGAGAGGGTTCCGATGAGCTCTTCAGTGGATACCATCATTTGAAGGCCATCGACAGTCCGGAGGAGCTGAGCCGCGAACTCCATGCGATCACGTCGAGACTTCACAACACCAACCTGCTTCGCACCGATCGTATGTCCATGGCGCACAGCATCGAAGCAAGAGTGCCCTTCCTGGACCCCTCTGTCATTGCGGTCGCCTCTTCCCTTTCGATGCAACTACTGCAACCTAGCGATGGCCAGATGGAGAAGTGGCTCTTGCGCAAGGCCTTTGAGGGATTCCTTCCACCCGCCATTGTCTGGCGCAGGAAACAGAAATTCTCAGAAGGGGCCGGCTCAATGGATATCCTGCGGGTAACGGCCGAGGAGAGCATCTCGGACAAGGCATTCACCGAGGAGGTTAGCGAAGCGCCGGTAACGATCCGCTCGAAGGAGGAGCTCCTATATTACAGGCTGTTTTGCGAGCACCACGGTGTTCCATCCTCGCCAGACCTCATAGGACAGACCCTTCGCTATTAGCCATGGGAGGCGTTCTGTGGAGCTTGTTCGCGGTATCGTTCACGATTACATTGTTCTCTTCGGCATGGTCAACGCCGTCGGGAATCTACCGGTCTTCGCCACCTACATCGGATCTCTCGAGCGGCCTGAGGTCCACCGCACCATTCGCACTGCCGTCAGCGTGGCCTGTGGAATCGTGGTGGCATTCGCCCTTTTCGGAGATGCCATGCTGACCTACCTCTTTGAGATCGACACTGCCTCCTTCAAGATCGCCGGAGGCATCGTGGTGTTTGCCGTAGCCGCACGGGGAGTGCTGGGGGGAGCCCACCACAGCCTCACGGCTGACCCCGCCCCCGATCCCTCGGTGTTTCCCCTCGGGTTCCCCTTTCTTGCAGGCCCGGGGACAATTGTCACCTCCATTCTTCTGCTTCAGTCGAGCGGAAGCCTGGCAACGGTGGTGGCCACCTTGCTGGTCTACGCAACGGTCATTCCGGTTCTCTATCTTGCCCCTCTGGTTGAACGAACTGTGGGCCGCATCAGTGTCCTCGTCGTTGCCCGGATTCTCTACATTTTCATCTGCGCAAAGGCCGTCGCGTTCATTCTGGACGGTGTGCGAACCCTCCTTCCCGGCCTGGCCTGAAGCTCTCACCCTTGGATCGCAGATTCACCTGATGTGGTCTCCCGTTCCGGGGGATCTTTCGCCTGCGACACCAAAGGCACGCTCACCGCTTCGGATCGGCGGTGCGGGAGAAAGCGAACAACAGGGAATGGAACGCTACCGGGCGGCGGGCGGGTGACTGACCGACTGCGGTGACGAGGAAACCATGGGCAGAGCACGGCGGGCCTGCTCAAATTGCTGGATCACATGGCGAGAGGCGAGTTCTGATTTGCCCAGGAACGTTTTCGGGTACACCCCGATCCAGACGATGAAAACCACGACTGGCACGAGCACTGCCCACTCGCGCGGGGTGAGGTCGGTGAGCGCCTTGTTCTCGGGATGATCCACCTTGCCAAAGAAGACTCGCTGGTACCCCCACAGGAGGTACACCGCCGCGAGAATGACGCCCAGAGCCCCTGCGATAGCGAATGCGGGGGTTCCAAGGTAGGTGGAGTTGAACGATCCTAGGAGGATGAGGAATTCACCCACAAAGCCATTGAGTCCCGGCAGGCCGGCCGAGGACAGTGCCACGATCATGAAGAAAGCAGCGAACGCTGGCATGGTACGGGCAAGCCCCCCATAGTCTTTGATGAGCCGTGTGTGGCGCCGGTCGTAAATCATCCCGACCAGAAGGAAAAGCGCCCCTGTAGAGAGGCCGTGGCTGACCATCTGGATCACGCTCCCCTGCATGGCCTCCGGGTTGAGGGCGAAGATCCCGAGCACGACAAACCCCAGATGGCTGACCGAGGAGTAGGCAACGAGCTTCTTCAGATCGGGCTGCACCATCGAAACGAGGGCTCCGTAGATGATGCCGACCACGGCCAGGAGCGCGATATAGGGGAGAAACGTGACCGTCGCCTGGGGAAACAGTGGCAGACAGAAGCGGACCAGTCCGTATGTCCCCATTTTGAGGAGTATCCCTGCCAGGATAACGCTGCCGGCGGTGGGAGCCTGCACATGCGCATCAGGGAGCCAGGTGTGGAGCGGGAAGAGCGGCACCTTGATGGCAAAACTCAGCGTGAAGGCCAGAAACATCCAGACCTGAAGCTGGGCCGGGACGCTGGGCGCGACGGCGTAGAGTGTCAGGAGATTGGTGGTGAAGTTCCCCCCCGGCTGCGTCGAGGCGTAGTAAGCGAGCCAGATGATTGCCACAAGCATGAGCAGACTTCCGGCCATGGTATAGAGGAAGAATTTCACAGCCGCGTAGATTCTCTCTCCTCCCCCCCAGATTCCGATGATGAAGTACATCGGAATGAGCATGAACTCCCAAAACACGTAGAACAGGAACATGTCCAAGGAGACAAAAACCCCGAGCGTTCCCACCTCCAACAGGAGCATCAGCGCAACATAGCCTTTCAACTGCGATCGGATTGAGTCCCACGAGGCCAGCAGTGCGATCGGCGTCAAAAACGTCGTCAGAACCACCAGGAGCAGCGCGATGCCATCGATGCCCAGGTGGTAGGAGATATCTAGCGAGGCGATCCAGGTGACTTTCTCGACGAACTGCATCCCAGGCAGCGTCTCGTCAAAGAGCAGGAAGAGCCGTACAGAGACGATGAACGACAGAAGTGATGCAGCGAGGCCCACAAGCTTGATCGTGCGGGTCGCACCCTGCGGGAGCAAGAGCACCAGGAGCGCTCCAGCCAGGGGAAGCGCGAGGATTATTGAGAGAATGGCGGTGTCCATTTCTGAGTTCATCCCTCGCCGGGGCTACCCGGCGAGCAGCCACGCCAGTGTTGCTACGACGCCAAGCAAGAACACAAACAGATACGTTTGGGCAACACCGGTCTGCACAACGCGGATCGTCCTGCTGATCGCGCCGAACAGGGACGCGGTGCCGTTGACAAGACGGTCAATCAGCCCGACATCAATCTTCTTCCAGAGGAGCCGCTCTGAGCCGCGAACAACCGGACTTACGACGGCGGCCTCGTAAGCTTCATCAACATAGTACTTGTTGAAAAGCACGCGGTATGCGAAGGCAAAGCGTTGCCGGATTCTTTCGGGGAGTTCTGTTCGACGAACGTAGAGTACGCGCGCCCCCCAGATTCCTGCCAGCGCCACGGCCACTGACAGGGCCATCAGCAGGTACTCAATGGGTTCCGCTACATGCGGAGCGAGTGCCAGCGTTCGGTGGGCCCGCGCAAACACCGGCTCCAGCCAATGCTCGAACGCGTTCCCGCCTCCCAGGCTGGGCGGAATGCCGAGGAGTCCCGCAATGGCGGCAAGCGCCGCCAGTAAGATCAGAGGGACAGTCATCACCGGCGGAGCCTCGTGGGGATGGACATTTCCGTGCCACCGCGGGCGTCCTTCAAAGGTGAGGTAGACAAGTCGGAACATGTAGAACGCAGTCAGCCCTGCGCCCACCAGCGCCAGCAGCCAGAGAGTCCAGGCACCGGAGGAAAACGCCTTCCAGAGGATCTCGTCTTTGCTGAAGAATCCCGAGAGGGGCGGAATCCCCGCGATGGCAAGGGCACCCACCACGAAGGTCCGGTAGGTTGTCGGGAGATGGTGCTTGAGGGCTCCCATCTTCTGGATATCCTGTTCCTCATGCATCGCGTGAATGACGGCGCCCGAGCCGAGGAAGAGCAGTGCCTTGAAGAAGGCATGGGTCACGACATGGAACATGCCCGCTGTAAAGGCGCCCACGCCGAGCGCGAGGAACATGTAGCCCAGCTGGCTGATGGTCGAGTAGGCGAGGATCTTCTTGATGTCGTTCTGGACAAGGCCGATCGTGGCGGCAAAAATCGCTGTTGCTGCACCAATCACGGCCACCACCAGCAGCGCGGTCGGCGCCAGGGCATAGAGCAGCGAACAGCGGGCGACCATGTAGACACCCGCCGTCACCATCGTTGCCGCGTGGATCAGTGCGCTTACGGGGGTCGGGCCTGCCATCGCGTCTGGGAGCCAGACGAAGAGAGGAATCTGTGCCGATTTTCCGGTGGCACCGACGAACAAGGCCAGCGTGATCCACAGCATCACCGGGGTACCGACCGCCAGGCCTGCGGCCTGCGTGAAGACTTCCTCGAAGCGCACCGAGCCGAATGTCGCGACGATCAGGAAGATGCCGATGAGAAAGCCGAAATCTCCGATCCGATTGACGACAAACGCCTTCTTCGCCGCATCGCCAGTTGTTCCTTTGTCGAATTTCCGGTCATACCAGAACCCGATCAAGAGATACGAACAGAGGCCGACCCCCTCCCATCCCAGGAACAGCAGCAGGAAGTTGTCCGCCATGACCAGATTGAGCATAGCAAAGATGAAGAGGTTCAGATAGGCGAAGAACCTCCAGTAGCCGTGATCGCCGTGCATGTAACCGATGGCATAGACATGGATCAAGAATCCGACGCCGGTGACCACGAGCATCATCACCGTGGAGAGCTGGTCGATCTGGTAGGCGACGGGAGCCGTGAAGCTTCCCGAAGCGATCCATTCGTACAGCGTCACGACAATCGTGCGGCTCTCGGGAGGTCGCTGGAGCAGGTCGAGGAAGATCAAAAGGGAGATGACAAAACTGCCACCGACAGCGCCGCTGCCGAGAGTGCCGATCAGGCGTTCCCGTTTGAGCCACTTTCCCGCGAGTCCGTTGATGAGGAAGCCCAGCAGGGGGAGAGCGACGACAAGCGCGACCAGGAGGGACGACATCATCGGAGCGTTACCACTTCAGGATGTTGATCTCGTCGATGTTGACGGTTTGCTTGTTGCGGAACAGTGCAATCACGATGCCGAGGCCCACCGCGGCTTCTGCAGCTGCAACGGCCATTACGAAGAAGACGAGCGCTTGACCGGTGATGTCCCCCAAAGAGGCGGAAAATGCCACCAGCGAGAGATTCACTGCATTGAGCATCAGTTCAATACACATAAAGACCACGATGGCGTTTCTGCGGGTCAGAACACCGGCGACTCCAATGACAAAAAGAAGGGCACTCAGCGCGAGATAGTGGATCAAGGGGATACTCATCGGGTCCTACTCATGTGCGGTTCGTCGACGGCCGAGGATCACCGCCCCGACGATCGCTGCCAAAAGGAGCAACGAGGTGACCTCGAACGGATAGACAAACGTCGTAAACAGTGCGTTTCCCATTGCCTCGACGGTGCCGATCGAGGGTGCGGCAGCACTCAGCGAGGGTGTATCGGAATCGATGCCGAGCCCTGTCAGGATGTACAATATTTCCAGGAGAAATGCCCCGGCCAGCGTGATCCCCAGCAGCATCCGAATGTTCAGCTGCTGAACGAGCGAGCGCTCATCACCTAGATTCAGGAGCATGATCACGAAGACGACCAGAACCATGATGGCACCCGCATACACGAGAACTTGCAGGACCGCAAGCAGTTGTGCCTGCAGCAGCAGATAGAGGGCAGCGAGTGCGAAGAAGTTCCCGATCAGGTAGATGGCGCTCATCACCGGGTTGCGTTGAACCACCATCAAGACGGCGGAGGCAACGGCAAAGGCGGCGAGGAGAAAGAAAATCAGGGGTTCGGAAGACACTGATGGAGTTTCGCGATCGAGAGAGAGGATCTTGTCTGGTCTGCAAAGATACTACAAATCTTCCCGAGAATCAATAAAAGTAGTAGTGCACTCCGATTTGCGGGAGGGGGAGGACATTTCCGTCAGAGAAGTAGCTGAAGAGGAGCTCCCCGCTGGCATGGACCTGCCCACCGAGGGAGACCTCCGCACCCACACCGAGGCCGAGACGGCCCGGCCCTTGAAGCTCGTTTTCCCCCGCGCTTCCGGAGTAGTAGTACCCCGCCGCTAGCACCAGGAAGAAACGCTCGGACTCCTTCCTTGTGAAATCGAACTGGGCTTCTCCACCCACGGCATAGGAGAGCTTGTCGTCGACCTTGATGATCCCCCCCGTCACCTGGTAGCTGAACCGGGTGGGCAGATGGTGGCGAAAGCTCAGACCGATCCCTGAGACGGGGCCGACGGAGATCCCGATGCCAAACACGTGGCGGCTGATCTGCGCTCCCTGCTGCGCCGGCAGCGTCGCCTGTGCTCGTGCTGCAGGTGCCATCAAGACCAGGGCAGCCGTGAGGATGCAGCCTGCAAGCGCCGGGATCCGCCTCCCTACCCAGTCCGTATCCATCTCAAGATCTCCGCCATGGTGGGGGTTTTCCCAGTTGAGAGAATGGCGATCCGAAAGACTCGCCCGGCAGCAACCATCGTTCCATAGATCGAGAGGAGAAGGACGCCGATGCTTGCGAGGATCTCTAGGCTCGACGGCATTTGGACCGGGATGCGCAGAGCCATCATCGTTGGGGTCAGGAGCGGGATAAACGTCAGAACCTTGAGCCAGGGTGCATCCGGGGTACGCATTGCCGGAATTGCCAGGACAATGGGAATGATCAGGATGAGCACGAGGTAGGTCGTCACCTGTTGCGCCTCCTGCTCGGTTGTCAGTGGCGAGCCCGCTGTGATGAAGATACCTGCGTAGAGCAGATAGCCGAGAATGAAGTACACTGTGAGAAGTGCCGCATGCGCGGGATCAACCAGTACCACACCGAACTGGAGGCTCAGAGCCACACCAATGAGAGCCCAGAACGCCATCTGGGTAAGGCCGAGCGCGCTTAGCCCGAGGATCTTGCCGGCCATGAGCTCCGTGGGTGAGCAGGACGACACCAGGACTTCGACGATTCTGTTGGACTTCTCTTCGATGACGCTCCGGACCAACAATTGCCCTGAGGTCACGATCAGGAAGAAAAGCATCATCATGAAGAGGTAGGCGGTGAAGAAGACCTTTTCGAACCCACTCTCCTCCTCCTCTCCCCCCGTCGTGATCTTGATAGTGCGGACATCCACAGCAACCTTCAGTCTCGAAAGAACCCTGGGATCAATTCCCAGGGCGATGCTCTTCTTCTCTTCCAGGATTTCACGCAGGACATCCCGGATGCGCGCGGTGATGCGGAAGTCACCGACCACCTGCGTACGGTAGTCAACGACGGAATCGGACAAAATCGTCGAGGGCACAACGCAGTAGCCGTCGAGGTCACCGGCCACGACCCGCGCGTTGGCGGCCGCGAGCTCCTCCTCCAGCCTGATGGCACGTCCCACCGCCAGGGGCAGCACAATGTAGTTGGGCTCTCCGCTGGGCAGGCTATAGCGATGCTGGAGTCGCTGTGCGAACTCCAGCCCCACCTCGCCGCTCTGATCGATGATACCCACTGTCCGTGTCTGCTCGTCCTCCTGACTGGCGAACAGGCCTGGGAGCAATCCCATGGCAACCATCACCAGCGGCGTCACGAAGAGACTGATCAAAAATGCCTTGCTGCGGACCTTTTCAAGATACTCCCACCGGGCTACCTCGAGCGTTTTATTCACGAGACCACCTCCCTGCCCTCGGTAGTCGGCCCGACGGTCTGGACGAAGATTGAGTGCAGTGAAGGCTCCTGGAGCTCGAATCTCCGGATTTCTAACGAGTCATTGAGATGCCGCAGGAGATCTTGCACGCGCGTTCCTTCCTTGAGGCTCAGCTCCGCCGCGTTCTCGTACACGATTGCGCTCTGAAGGCCTGGGAGTGTCTTGAGGAAACCGCCGTCGCCGTCGAATTCGACATGGACCGAGTTGTGACCGTGCTGGCGCTTGACATCGCCTACAGTACCTGAGAGCACGACCCGCCCCTTGTTGATCAGGCAGAGACTGTCGCTCAAACGCTCTGCCTGGTCCATTTGGTGGGTTGAGAAGATTACAGCCTTTCCCCCCCGTTTCAGGTCCTGAACGATTTCCTGAAAAAGCATTTGGTTCACGGGGTCGAGGCCGGAGAATGGTTCGTCAAGAATTACCAACGCTGGATCGTGGATCAACGCGGCGATAAACTGGACCTTCTGCTGATTCCCTTTCGAGAGCTCCTCAATCTTTCTCCCGGCGCGGTCGAGGAGTCCGAAGCGATCGAGCCACCGAAGGGCTTCCCGTTTGGCCGTCGCGTGCGTCATCCCGCGCAGCCCCGCAAAGTACAGGATGGTGTCGAGCAGTCGGCTTCTGCGATACAGACCGCGCTCCTCGGGGAGGTACCCGATGCTGTTTCGCATGGCATCGGTGAAGGGCTGTCCCTGATAGAGGACGGTGCCGTCATCCGGTTCGATGATTCTGAGG
>Ga0209536_100010126_pt1 | contig 13941 bp, 14 predicted proteins | sample DeeMarSeWOR28_12_FD_187461 | JGI IMG/M metagenome (GOLD analysis project Ga0209536, IMG submission 187461) | Marine sediment microbial communities from White Oak River estuary, North Carolina - WOR-2-8_12 (SPAdes) (version 2) | ecosystem: Environmental > Aquatic > Marine > Intertidal zone >...
AGATCACGCCGGTACGCCGCCAGTGTATGCGGTGAATACCTGCGTTCGGATTCCAGATAACTGTAAAAATCTTTTAGATCGGGCTCAAAGCTCATCAGGCTTCGAGGTGCACCGCCAGTGCAGCACTGACCAGCTCACCGACCTGGTTCAGGAACTCAGTGCCCATGGCAATGCTGAAGCGGCGCTCATCCTTGCCACCGAGACCCAGCAAACCAAGCCTGGAGCCCGCTGCCAGCGGAATTACCGCAGCTGAGCCAATTTGATCGGCGTCCTCGCCAAAGAGAAAATTATTCTGTTCATCTGTACAGCGACCACACACTGATTTTCTGTTGTCGAGCATGGTGCTGAATGCATTCAGCTCTGCCGTATTGATATCTATGAATAATTCCGGCTTGTCGTTGAGCCTGTCGCTGTCATCGGTTATCAACCGAATCACAGCAAAATCAGCACCCAGCTCATTGCCCAGCTCATCCAGCACGATACTGATGACATCATCCAGGTCGTGTGAACCGAGCAGATTGATCGCCAGGCGATGGCGGCTTTCCGCAAGACGCTCATTGCCGCGGGCGATATCCATGAGCTCACGCAGGCGCTTATCGGATGTCCGCAGTTTGCCGCGCAGAACGCCAACCTGTCTTTCTATCAAAGAAACGGCCTGTCCTGACTCGTGTGGAATTTCAAGCTCGGCCATTAATGCAGGATTGCGCACAAGAATGTCCGGATGATCTTTTAACAGCTCCATCAGCTGCTGTTCGGTATCAAGCGTTTCTTGTTGTTTTTTTTGTGCTTGTGTACTCACAGTGTCATTTTCCCTTGGTATACAGTTTGTGCCGGCCCGGTCATTAACAATGTGTTGTCATTGCCCTGCCAGCGAATAGTTAAACGGCCCCCATTTAGTTCTACCTGAACGGTATTGTCCAGCAGGCTGTTGTGGATGCCTACGGCCACAGCCGCACATGCTCCCGTACCACACGCCAGTGTTTCACCCACGCCGCGTTCGAAAACTCGAAGCCGAATATGCGATCGATCCATAATCTCCATAAAGCCGACATTAACACGTTCGGGAAACCGCTCATGTCTTTCGATGGCAGCCCCGAGCGTATCTACGGGTGCTTCAGCCACTGCATCAACCAGCAACACCGCGTGCGGATTGCCGACCGATACAGCACCTATAGCATATTTTTCACCATTAACCATGAGTTGATGGTATTCGGTTTCATCCTGCAACAGCTCATCCGCTTCGAATGGCAATGATTCAGGCTCAAAAGACGGCACCCCCATATCCACCGTGACCTGGCCATCGGCCTCGAGTATCAGGTAGATCATACCTGCTGCGGTCTCGACTGGAATGGTCGTACTTTCAGTCATACCCCTGTCATGCACGAAGCGGGCAAAACAGCGCGCGCCATTGCCACACTGTTGCACTTCACCGCCATCTGCATTGTATATGCGATAGCGAAATTCTGCACCTGCAAGCTCTGGATGCTCGACCAGCAGCAGCTGGTCACAGCCGACACCGAAATGCCTGTCAGCAATAAAACGCACCTGGTTGTCGGTCAGCGCCACGTCCTGATTGATGGCATCGATGACAACGAAGTCATTGCCCAGACCGTGCATTTTGGTGAATTCGAGTTGCATGATAGATGATTTCACCGCAAAGGCGCAAAGAACGCAATTTAATTCACGGGCTCGCCACAAGAGGTCATGGTTTTAGGTCCACAGATGAACGCAGATGAACACAGATTTATAAAACGCAATGTATTATTCTCATACTTAGAGGAATTTCATTTTATTTTTAACAGTAAAAATATTTGTGTTTATCCGCGTTCATCTGCGTTCATCCGTGGACAAATTATCACTGTACTTTTTGACAGGCTAACAAAAAGGCCACCATGCGGTGGCCTTTTCAGCATAAAATTGATGTCGGGCTTATTTACCTGGGATGGTTGAAAGCCCCAGGATTTCCCAGTCCTGCATGCCGCCGCGATACCACTTGAGCTTGTGTGCCGGGTAACCGAATTTCAGCAGGTTCTTGATGTTGTTGGGCGACTGACCGCACCACATGCCGTTACAGAACATGACCAGTGTCTTCGCGTCATCGTAGTTCCACAGACCTTCACTTTCCGTGACGCTGAACTGGTCCTGCATTATTTCACCGATCGAAATCGGATCCGCGCCCTTGGCTGGATTGAGCTTGGTCCAGGGAATGTTGACGGAGCCTGGAATGGTGCCTTTTTTCACCCAGTCAGGTGTGCGTGAATCAATCACCAGAATGCTGTCGTCGCCTGCAGCCATTTTTTTCAGGTACTCGATCACCTCAATTTCACCGATGGTCTCGACACCGGGCGCCAGTGTGGATGGCTGAATACAAAATGGCGGACAGGGGCGTGAAGTTTTTGAGAACGAGGGATTGACCGTGTTCTTGTTGTCCTGGTTACGCGTTATTTTGACTTTCTTGCCATCATGGCTAACCTCGGCATCCATCATGTCTGACGTAATACCAACAGGTTTGTCGGCCGCCGCTACACTGGCGGACAGGGCCAGACCAGCTGCCAGCATAGAAGCAGCCATCAGTTTTGCTTTCATCATCAAGAGTCTCCTCCGGTTAATAGAGCAGCAGCGCTTTGGCCGCCTGTTTAACCCGCATATTGCATCAGAATGCAGAATTTTGGGAGGATTTCAGTGAGTCACACGTTCGATTGGCCCCATGAAAGATCAAACAATGAGCATAGCCATAGCGATGGTTACAGGTCAATCGGGCAAAGTGGCCGCTGAAATTTTCCCAATAACTGCATAGCATTGTTGGGCACATAGTGTACTTTTCTAATATACGAAAAATTTCAATCCAGTTCATTTGTTTAAGTACGATTTTGAGCGTTCTCATGCAATATGCGGGTTAACAAGTCAGTGCTACGGGAAAAATACTGGAATGATCAGAATCCGAATCACTCGCAATCGGGTTCCTCTTCTCCGTCCTTTTTGCCGCCTTTCTTCTTGCCATCGCCTTTATCATCATCGGCGGCAACGACATCACCGTAGCTATCGATATCCACTCCCACGGCCGCACTGACAGGCACAGCAAAGGCGATGGCGATAATCAGTAGACTGATGAAACGGGACAGTAAATTCATGGTTTTACCTCAAAAAAAACAGCGATTTGAATTTACCTAGCATAGCAAACAATACAAAAAACAACATGACAATGTGTCATGTCGACAGAATCGGTTAGCCCGTATATTGCGGGCAGACTAAACAGGTAATATCTGCTCACCCTGCATCATTTGCTGCAGCGTTTCGCGTTCACGCACAATCGTCGCGGCGTCGCCATCGACCATGATTTCAGCCGCACGCGGACGGGTATTGTAATTCGAACTCATGGTAAAGCCGTAGGCACCGGAAGAGCGTATTGCGAGAATATCGCCCGGCCTAAGCGCCAGTTCGCGGTCTTTACCGAGAAAATCACCTGTTTCACACACCGGCCCGACGACATCGTAGATTTTTGTACTGACCCGGGTCTGTGATGTCTCATCCGTACGCAATTGCAGTGGAATAATCTCCTGCCATGCACTGTACAGGGCCGGGCGCATCAGATCATTCATCGCTGCATCGACGACGGCGAAGTTCTTGTCTTCGTTGTGTTTCAGATACAGGACCTGCGTCAGCAAAATACCCGCATTACCGGCAATGGCACGACCCGGTTCTATCAGTATTTCCAGACTCCGGCCGCGCAGCCGCTCGACCAGTGCCGATGCATGCTCCGCCGGCTGGGGTGGTTCTTCATCACGGTAACGAATACCCAAACCGCCGCCCATGTCGACATGCCTGAGTTCGATGCCTCGTTCTCCCAGGCGATCGATCAGTGCCAGCACACGGTCCAGCGCATCGACGAAGGGTGCGATTTCGGTCAGCTGAGACCCGATATGGCAGTCGATGCCGTGAATATCGATATGCCCGGCATCGGCCGCTCGCTGGTAAGCGTCCAAGGCCTCGTCAATGGAAATGCCAAACTTGTTTTCTTTCAGGCCGGTCGATATGTAAGGATGGGTTCTGGCATCGACATCGGGGTTAACCCGCAGGGATACCGGCGCCCGCGTGCCATGTGCACCGGCAATATCATTGATCAGCTCCAGCTCAGCGCTGGATTCAACGTTAAAACAGCGAATGCCGGCTTCCAGCGCGCGGGCGATTTCGTCCTGACGCTTGCCGACGCCGGAAAACACGACTTTTGCAGCATCACCGCCGGCCGCCAGAACACGCTCGAGCTCGCCCACAGAAACGATATCGAAGCCTGAACCCAGCCGTGCAAGCACATTGAGTACCGCCAGATTGGAGTTGGCCTTGACGGCATAACACACCAGATGCGGTATCGATGACAAGGCATCATCGAATGCATGCCAGTGGCGTTCCAGGGTTGCGCGCGAATAGACATAGCAGGGCGTGCCCCATTGCTCGACATGCGCAGCGATATCGACATCCTCGGCCCAGAGCCGACCATCGCGGTAATTGAAATAATCCATTAATCAGCCTTCTTGTCGCTGGTGTCGGTGTTCTGCTGCTGTGCATCCGCTTCTTCGGGCAAGTACAGGGCGCCGGTTTTACCGCAGGCAATCAGCGTCAAACTGATCATCAGCATAATTAGAAATCGCATAAATCCGCACAACGCATGGTCAAAAGCCGATTATTGCAATATTCTGTGTCGACCGAAACCTGCATCAATCGATTTTATGTCTGAAGATACACCGATAATTCTACAAACAGGCGCTAATGACTCGAAGCAGCCAGATGCCGCCGTCATCTGGCTGCACGGCCTCGGCGCTGACGGCAACGATTTTGTCCCCGTCGTATCCGAGCTCAGACTGCCCGAATCGGCCAGCGTACGTTTTATCTTTCCGCATGCGCCGGTAAGACCGATCACCATTAACCAGGGATACAGCATGCGCGGGTGGTACGATATCACCAGCCTCGACATTGCCAACCGCGACGATGAAACCGGCATCATCGAATCCAGCAACATGCTGATGAGCCTGTGTGATCAGCAGGTTGCACAAGGAATCGCTGCGCAGCGTGTTGTTTTTGCAGGCTTTTCACAGGGCGGCGCGATTGCGCTTTATGCCGGGCTGCGCTATGCAGAGAGACTAGGCGGCATCATGGCCTTATCGACCTATCTGCCGATGCAGCAGCGGCTGCTACAGGAGGCCACGCAGGCGAACCGCAGCACGCCGATATTCATGGCCCACGGGCTGCACGACGAGGTGGTGGCTTTGCAATTCGGCATTAAGACGCGCGACCTGCTGCAACAACAGCGCTATCCGCTGCAGTGGCATGATTACGCCATGGGACACAGTGTATGCGCACAGGAAATCAACGATATCAGCAGCTGGTTGACCCAGATACTGCAGAAGGCTGGCACAAAATGATGTGTTTCAACGCAAGTTTATTCATCGGCGACCCCAAAAGTTCTGAGTTTTTAAATCCACAGATGAACGCAGATAAACACAGATATTCATGTTATCTGTCCGCGAAAAACACAAAAAGCGCCATGCCCTTTAGCCTGCATATTGCATGAGAATGCAATATGCCAGTTGGCTGTGCTTTTTGATTTGTTTGCTTTTTTTTGCGGCTCATAGAACCTTTGTGTACTTTTCGCCTTTGCAGTGAATAATTTTTAGCACCTACAAAGCTTCGCTTATGCCGGCCTGCGTTGCCGCATGCACACGCGTGACACCAATAACATTTGCGTTTATTCGCGTTCATTTGCGGACCCTAACCCACATTTCTCACCAAGGGGTGAGAAATACGGGCTAATAACATCCGTGTTTATCTGCGTTCATCTGTGGATTTAAAAACTCTGAACTTTTGTCGTAAGCCCATGATTTCACAGCAAAGGTAAAAAGAAATCAGCTGCAGGGTTAACACGGTGTCGGTTTGTTCATAAAATCCAGGTTGTTCATGCAAAAAGCGGGCAGAGTCTGTGCGCCGGTCTGAGAATGAATCTACATTGGATTTCGGGATGCGCTATGATTAGCCACATGCAGCCGACTTACGGGGTATTCTGATGGATAAAAACATCAAGTTAAGCATCGACATATCGCCCGCCGAGCCGTTATGGAAAATAGCACCCACACGTGATGAAAATGGCGATCGGGTCGGTGATTTCCTGATGATTATCCCGAGGTTACGCCACAAGCCCGAAAATCATATCAAGCGCACACTCAACGATATTGACTTCGTTCTGAAGCAGTTCAAATCGGACATCGTATTCGCCAATATGGACATGAAGCTCAACACCTTGTGGGTCTCATTCAAACCCGAGCCCGGTCTGTTCATGAAAATCGCTGCTGCGATAAAACTGCAGGTGCCGGAAGCGGTTTTGGTCGGCGATATGAGCTCGCGCATCAATAAATAAATCAGCGTCTATACTCTCTCTAACAAGCCGATAAACTTTACAGGAAAACCGCATGGGTCAAGCACTGAACATGGAGGCCCTCGACGAGTTACGCAGCCTGATGGGCGACGCTTTGAATGAGGTATTGCAGACTTTTGTAGACTATGTCCCGGGCCAGATCGATGAACTCAGCCAGGCGGTCTCCAATAATGACGCCAACGGCGTATTCAATCTGGCGCACAAGATGAAAAGCTCGAGCAGCAGTATTGGTGCTGACGGACTCGCAACTTTGGCAGAACAGATCGAAATGATCGGCCGCGCTGGCACCACGGAAGGTACTGCCGAGCTGGTCGATCAAATGAAGCTTTTGTTTTCAGACGCGGAAACGATTCTGCGTGAGGAGCTGGATAAATAGATTCAGCACAGAGGGCACATGGTCCGCGGTGGTTTTTTGTCCACAGATCAACACAGATGTACGCGGACAGGCACTAATAGTTTTATATTCAGCAAGAATTCGACGGTGGCTTCACTGCAAGTGTTTTTACAAAAAATCTGTGTTTATCTGCTTCATCTGTGGACTGAAGAATCACAGCTCTATCAGGCGCTGGCGCGCCTCTGCAACCGCCTTGCGCACCTGTTCAGGGGCAGTGCCGCCAACATGATTGCGGGCTGCAACCGAACCCTCCAGCGTCAACACTTCGAAAACGTCCTCGTCGATGATTTCAGCAAATGCCTTGAGCTCATCTATCGACATTTCGCTCAGATCCCTGCCGTTTGCCACACCATGGGCCACGGCTTTGCCAACGACCTCGTGCGCATCGCGAAACGGCAGACCCTTGCGAACCAGGTAATCCGCCAGATCTGTTGCTGTAGAAAAGCCCTGTTTGGCTGCGGCGTACATATTGTCGCGCTTGCACGTCAGCGCAGGCACCATGTCGGCATAGGCACGTAGTGAACCGGTCACGGTATCGATGGTGTCGAACAGCGGCTCCTTGTCCTCCTGGTTGTCCTTGTTATAGGCCAGCGGCTGTGACTTCATCAGGGTCAGCAGGCTTATCAGATTGCCATTGACGCGGCCTGTTTTGCCGCGCACCAGTTCCGGCACATCCGGGTTCTTCTTTTGCGGCATGATTGAAGAGCCGGTGCAATACCGGTCCGGCAGCTCTATGAAGTCGAACTGCGCCGAGGACCACATCACCATTTCTTCGGCCATGCGCGATAAATGTGTCATCAGAATGGCCGAGGCTGCACAAAATTCGATGGCAAAATCACGGTCACTGACCGCATCCAGCGAGTTGGCCGCCGGACCACTGAAACCCAGCTCGGTTGCGGTAAAGTTGCGCTCGATCGGATAACTGGTGCCTGCAAGAGCGGCCGCACCCAACGGCGAAACATTCATACGCTCGAGGCAGTCGTGCATGCGCGTGGCATCGCGTTGCAGCATTTCAAACCAGGCCATCATGTGATGGCCGAAGGTAACCGGCTGTGCAACCTGCAAATGGGTGAAGCCGGGCATAATGGTTTCGGCTTCTCTCTCGGCCAGGCCGAGCAGGCCTTTCTGCAGGTCCAAGATCTGGGAAATGATGACACCGAGGTGCTCACGCAGATAGAGGCGAATATCAGTCGCCACCTGGTCATTACGCGAGCGCCCGGTATGCAGCCGCTTGCCGGCGTCGCCAATCAGCTCGGTCAGGCGAGCTTCGATATTCATATGGACATCTTCACGTGAAACCGACCAGTCAAACGTGCCCGCTTCGATTTCCTCGCTGATGGTATCGAGGCCTTTCAATATGGCGCCACAATCCGCGCCAGAAAGCACGCCGACCCGCTGCAGCATGCGCGCATGGGCTTTTGAACCGGCTATATCCTGTTTGTACATGCGCTGATCGAATTCAACAGAGGCCGTAAAGGCTTCAACAAAGGCATCGGTCTGTTCGCTGAAACGCCCGCCCCACGAGGGATTGGTCTGCTTTTTGTCTTTATTGTTCATGCTGATGGCGAGTATATCAGAACAATCCTTGCATTCCGGTTTTGCTCGACTATTTGTAAAGCATGAGGCCTCAACAAGCTACTGACACAACCAGCAGCGACACCGGACTGCTGCCGGATTTTTGCGATGTGCGCATCATTTTCATGGTGGTGTTGATCGTTGAACTACTCGCATTGGTACTGGCGATGGCAATCCCGTCGACCACGGAGGTTTTCTGGGACTACCTCGCGTTCGTTTCGATGATGATGCAATGGATCGCATTGCTCAATGCCGCAGTGTTATGTATGAGTCGACGCCTGCTTAACCGGCTGAACGCTCCGGTTACGATGATGATCAGCTTTGCGATCATGATGATCGTTACCCTGATCTTTGCTCTGGTATTGATCAGGCTGAATCTGTGGATGCAGCTCGACGAGCAAACATCACCGCTGGGCGAGCACTTCCTGCTGCGTGTGCTCATTATGGGGGCAGCGATCTATGCTGTGGTACTGCGATACTTTTATATCCAGCAACAATGGAAGCTCAATCTGAAAGCGCAATCGAAGGCTGAAATTCAGGCGCTGAAAGCCAGGATACGGCCACACTTTCTGTTCAACAGCATGAATACGATTGCCAGCCTGATCAGATTCATGCCGGACAAAGCCGAAAAAGCCATCGAAGACCTGTCAGACCTGTTCCGCGCCAGCCTGAAAGAACAGAATACACACACTCTGGAAAACGAACTCGACATTACCCGTAGCTACCTGGATATTGAAAAATTACGCATGGGAGACCGCCTGCAGGTCGAATGGAGCGTGGATAATTCGTTATTTGATGAAGAAATTCCGGCTTTATCCCTGCAACCTCTCGCAGAAAATGCTATTTATCATGGTATAGAACCTTTACCTGACGGCGGGAAGATAGGGATTTCCGCGCAACGCGAGGGTGAGCACCTGAAACTTGAGGTGAGTAATCCGTCATCTGAAACAGCATGCATGACACGCAGCAGCGGCAACCAGATGGCGCAGGACAATATCAAACGGCGGCTGCGTCTGGCATACGGAAAAAATGCTCGGTTCTACATAAATGCGACCAAACGGGATTACACCGTCACATTGGAAATACCGGTCACATACTTATGAATGTCTTAATCGTCGACGATGAACAGCTGGCGCGTCAGCGTCTGCGTCATATGCTCAGCGGCATGGGTGAACAAGTAGTAGGTGAAGCTGCCAGCGGCGAACAGGCGCTGAAGCAAACCATGAACTCGAGTCCGGATGTTGTATTGATGGATATCCGAATGCCGGGCATGGACGGCCTCGAGGCCGCTGGTTATATCAACCAGATGGAAAATCCGCCTGCGATTATATTTACCACAGCTTACAGTGATCATGCTCTCGAGGCCTTTGAAACCCATGCCATCGATTATCTGCTGAAGCCGATCAAGCAGGACAGGCTTGCGAATGCCATCAGCGCCGCAAAGCGCCTGACCCGGGCCCAGATTGAGCGCCTGCGCAACGCCGACGCGGGCGACGTGCGCAGCAAGATCTGCGTGAAAAGCCGCGGCTCACTCGAGCTGGTGCCTATCGATGACATTATCTATTTTAAGGCCGATCAGAAATACGTTACTCTGAAAACCGATGACCATGAGTATCTGATAGAAGAATCTTTAAAGGCACTGGAACAGGAGTTCAACGGTCGGTTTGTACGCATACACCGAAATGCGCTGGTTTCTGAAAGCCATATCGCCGGGATATCAAAGAACGATGACGGCCATCAATGTATTGTGCTGAATTACACCGACGATATACTGGAAATCAGTCGCCGGCACCTGCCATCCATTCGCAAGAAACTCAAAAACCTGAACGTTTGATAACCGTACCTGGCATGAAGCGAAAAAAAACGAAATGAAAGCTTCACCGCAGAGGCGCGGAGACGCGGAGACGCGGAGACGCGGAGACGCAAATGATTATTATTTTGTAGGAGCGGCTTCAGCCGCGAACATTGCGCTTTATCGCCAGGCATTCGCGGCTGAAGCCGCTCTTATTGTTAATTAGGCATTCGCCGGGCCCTGAATGAAACAAGGCATGCATCTTCTCGGCACCTTTGGCGATTCTGCTGTGAAATCAATAAATACAACGCTTCATTCAACGCCTGCCAATGCCTGCACGGCGTCGTCTATCGCACTGTCAAGTTCGTCGAGAATGAATTCAAAGTCAACGGAAGCCATGCCAACGATGCGCTGGCTTATCTCACGGCCATTCGCATCGAAAAATACCAGTGTCGGGTAGAAGTCGACGTTGTACAATTTGCTGATCTCTTCGCTGCTATACTGCGAGCCGTCAAAGTCGGTAATCATCAAGTCGCCGTCAACTTCGAGTTTTTTCAGCAGAATCCGCTCCCTGTATCTGTTGTTCAGCATCATCGGCTTCAACACCTGCTGCTCCATTACATCACAGTGTCGACACCAAAACGAACAGAATTGAACCAGTATCGGCACGTTGCGTGCTCTGGCTGTTTCTGCAACTCGCTGAAAACTTTGCAATTGCGGTATCGATGACCCATCCTCAAACAGGTCGGCAGGCTCAGCACGTGCGTCGTCGCTGGCGTAGCCATTAAGACCAAAAAATATCAGAAAGATCGAAGAAAGAATTCTCATTAATAGCCCGCCTTTGGCGATTTGCACCATGCCAATACAATACAATATGCGGGATCAATGAAATACTACACATGATATATACGACATGCAATCATCAATCCGACCATTAAATGGTAAAAAAGTTCTGGTAACACGCCCGAATCAGCGGGCCAGGGGCCTATGTCAGTTAATCGAACAGGCTGGCGGCACCGCCTTGCATTTTGCAACAATAGAAATCACCGAGCCAGCAGACACTCGAAGTCGTGACTTCGTCCGTGACCATTTTTCAGACTTTTCATTCGCCATTTTTATCAGCCCGACCGCGGTTGAGCAGACCCTGGACTATTTCAATGGACTACCGGATGACATCCGTATCGCGGCAATAGGCAGCAAAACAGCCCGTGCGCTTGAATCACGTGGACAGCTTATTGCGATCAAGCCTGACGGTCACGATACTGAAGCATTAGTTGCACACCCGCAGCTACAGACCGAACAGGTCACCGGAAAGAAAGTCGTGATCTTTCGTGGCGAGGGTGGCAGGCCGCTGCTCGGAGACACCCTGCAAGCCAGGGGCGCTGAGGTGTTTTATGCTGATATGTACCGGCGCTCGACACCGCGGCAGACGGCACTATTGAATGACTATCTGCAGCAAGCAGACATCATTACGATCAGCAGCAATGCCGGTCTGCAGAACCTGTATGACCTGGCAGCCGATAAGCAGCATCTCACCGCACTCGTTATTGTCGTACCCGGGGAGCGGGCTTATACCCTGGCGCAGACCCTGGGCTTCGAGCGTATCATTATGGCGGAAAATGCTACTGACGAAGCCTGTATGAATGCCCTAGAATACGCAGAAGTCAAATTGAGCAAAAAATCATGAAACGTTTATTCTTTTACCTTTTGTTTGCGGCCATCATTGTTGCCGGTTATGCCATGTACACCAACAAAGACATGGGCCTGATGCAGATCAGTTTTGCCGGGCACAATTACCAGGCCACCTTGTTTGAAGTAGGTGTTGGTGCGCTTGCACTGCTGCTGACATGGCTGGTGTTGTCTTACAGCTTTCAGCTGTTAAAAACATTCAGCGAACGGTTCGGTGAAAAAAGAAGCCAGCGCCTGGTGGAAAAAGCCCGGCATTCACAGGAACGGGGGCTGATCGAGTTAGCAGAAGGCCGCTTCGACAAGGCTGAGAAGCTGTTACTGAATAAAATCGAGCATAATGAAAACACCCTGTCGAGTTATCTTGCTGCCGCGCGTGCAGCACATTATCAGGGTGCGCATGACCGCCGTGATGATTACTTGCGTCAGGCGCATATCAGCACACCCGATGCCTCACTTGCGATTGGGCTGACACAGGCCGGACTGCAACTGGAGCACAACCAGACAGAGCAGGCACTGGCGACACTCAATCGCCTCAATGAGCAGGCACCCCTGCATGCCTGTGTGCTCAAACTACTTGCAAAAGCCCATTGCAAGCTTGCTGACTGGAACAGTCTGCGGGATTTGTTGCCTGATCTGCAAAGAGTTGAAGCACTCGGTGATGAAAAGCTGCTATCACTCGAAATAGAGACATGGTGTGGCCTTATCAACGACCGCGCTAAAACTGGCAATGTCGATACACTTACCCTGCTTTGGGACGAAATGCCCAGCAACGTCAAAATCATCCCTGAAGTTGTTGAGCACTATGCCAGCGAACTCATCAGGCTGCACGCCTCAGGTGAAGCCGAACAGGTATTGCGTGATTATCTGGATCATAGCTGGGCGGAATCGACCTTGATGCTTTATGCTGAACTCGATGTTATGGCCACAGATAAACAAATCAGTACGGTTGAAAGCTGGCTGCTAAACCACCCGCACAACGAACACCTGTTACTCGCGCTGGGTAAAATGTGCATCAGCACAAACAACTGGGGCAAAGCCAGGAGTTATCTTGAAGCCAGCCTGTCGGTAAAACCAATGCCTGCCACCTATCTCAAACTGGCACAGTTACTCGAAGACCATATGGATGACCAGCTTCAGGCGGAGGAATATTACCGGCAGGGCCTGCATATGCTGTCAGGTGATTTTGGTGAACAGGCTCTGGCAAAAGCAGAAAAGGATTTCGAACGCATAATCATGCAGCCGGAACTCAGAGTCATCTAAACGACCTGATTAGCTGATAACCATCAGCTCTATTGTTCTATCACTGGATGATACGCTGTTAATGCGAATTCTTCTGTTCAGATGCTGACCATTCATGCCTGAATCGCAGGGCCTCACCATTATCGGCAGCGTCCTGCTCGTTGCAGAAATCCTCGGAATTGCACTCGCTATACACGCAGTGATGCAGCCACGTTCATCGCAGGGTGCTATTGCGTGGTTTATTGCGCTGATCACCCTGCCGCTGATAACGGTGCCGTTATATGCCATATTCGGCCGCACACGTTTTATGGGCTACGCCGAAGCACTGCGTGTAGCGGAATCCAGTGTTGGGGAAAGAGTGCTCGAATGGCTCCAGCGGATGAACACTATGGCTGCCACCCCTCGCCCCGGTCTCGAGGTCATCGAGACTTTAAGCAAAAACCTCAGCAAAATACCTTTCTTGCGGTCAAACCAGGTTGAATTGCTGATAGATGGTAAAGCTACCTATGATGCAATGATCAGCGCGATCGAATCAGCGGAATCCTATGTGCTTGTGCAGTTTTATATCGTCCGTGATGACACCGCTGGACGTCGCTTGCGGGATGCGCTGCTTGCCAAAGTACGCAGCGGCGTACGCGTCCTCTTCCTCTACGATGAAATTGGCTGCATCAAACTGCCGGATGCTTACCTGGATGTGATGCGTCAGAAAGGCATCCAGGTCTCCGGTTTCAAAACCACAAAAGGTCGCAGCAACCGCTTTCAGATCAACTTCCGCAACCACCGTAAGCTGCTGATTGTTGACGGGCGTACTGGTTTCATTGGTGGCCA
>Ga0209536_100010127_pt1 | contig 13941 bp, 11 predicted proteins | sample DeeMarSeWOR28_12_FD_187461 | JGI IMG/M metagenome (GOLD analysis project Ga0209536, IMG submission 187461) | Marine sediment microbial communities from White Oak River estuary, North Carolina - WOR-2-8_12 (SPAdes) (version 2) | ecosystem: Environmental > Aquatic > Marine > Intertidal zone >...
CTCTTATTATACCTTCGGGCATTGTAGTAAAATTTAGGGTTAAACATTAGGTTAATTAATATATAGAGAACAAGGGCTTAATTTTTTAAGTTCCTGTGCAGAAATTTATTATTTGCAAAATATGCGAAACATAAATTTTAGATCGTGAACTTTTTAATTTCCTGCTCAGTTCTTTAAATAAAGAATAGAATATATTGCAACACGACGTTATTAGACGTTCTAGTCAGAGACAATTTCACTATCGAGTGCAACGAAAGTTAAGCCATTAAACATAATTAATTCTATCGATATGTTACTCAGGAGAATTAAAAATGTAATTCATTTTCTATACTCCTTATAAAAGCACAAATACGATGAAAAAACAACTTCTTTTAATCTCAATCTTCCTTACATTTCTCGCTTGCGAAAAGATTGGAAATGAGTTTTCCAATGCGAAAAAGACGCAAAACTTAGCAGAGAGTTTAGAATCTGCTCGTTTTTTATCAAGTACGCCTGATATTATCGTAAACACCACAGCAGATGTTTCTGACTTTGGAGGTTCCCAACAGATTTCTGATCTGCCGGGCCCAGACGGTGTTGTTTCTCTTCGTGAGGCCATCATAGTTGCGAATAATACCAGCGGATATCAGGTTATTGGATTTAACATTCCGACCAGTGATCCGGGATTTGATGGTAAGGTATTTACAATAAAACCACTAGATTTTTGTTTACCTTCTCTAGTCGATAACGGCACAACCATCGACGGCGTTAGCCAAAGCCTTTTCAGCGGAGAAACGAATCTTTTCGGTCCCGAGATCGTGCTTGATGGCAGTGAGGCAGGGTCTTGTGCAGGACTTACGATTTTCCAATCAAATAATAATATAATTCGTGGATTCGTAATTCATAGTTTTATGGAGGCAGGAATTCAATTTATAATCGATCCCGATTATCCCACACTGGGTTCAAATTATAATGAGATATCACAGTGTTACATTGGTACGGATGAGACTGGTACTATTGATTTAGGAAATGGATGGGAGGGTATTGCAGTCCAAGGTTCAGGTAATTTAATACACGACAATTTAGTATCAGGAAATTGGATTGGAATTTCAACAGGAGACGTAGGGCATATTATCCGGAACTGTTTTGTTGGCACAAATAATGATGGAACGAGCCCAATACCAAATGAAGCCTTTGGGGTATTAGTTGGTGGTGAAAATATGTTAATAGAGCGTAATTTAATTTCTGGAAACTTTGATAACGGAGTGGTCATTGATGGTTTTGATTCTAAAATCATTGGAAATAAAATCGGTACTGATATCACTGGTGAAATTCCACTCCCGAATGAAGGAACAGGCGTGAGTGTTGCTGAAAACGCACATAACAATCTTGTAATAGATAATATTATAGCGTTTAATTCCCGAACAGGAGTGGCAGTTACGCAAACAGCAGCAGACAATACAATTACTCAAAATTCGATATTCTCCAATGAAGAATTGGGTATTGATTTAGGAGTGCCATATCATGGCGATGGAGTAACTCCAAATGATTCTGAAGATACTGATACCGGCCCCAATAACCTGATGAATTTTCCGGTATTTAAATTTGCACTTGCGGCACTGGGTCAGTTAGTCGTGCAGGGTACAATTGATACACCCAATCCCGAAACGGTCACAATTGAATTCTTCGCCAATCCAGTGCCTAAGCCTGGAGGTGATCCATCAGGCCATGGTGAAGGAGCGATTTTTTGGGGAATGATTATCCCAAATCCACAGGGCATGTTTACGGCTACTTTACCTCCGGTATCACCTGGAACTCTGATAACGGCTACAGCTACGGATATTAATGGTAATACATCCGAATTTTCAAGAAATATTGAGGCAAAAGCGCAAGGGACTCATTAATCTGATCGCCCAGTAATGGTATATCGATTATGAGAAGTGATATTAAATTAATGGTATAATAAGCGCGTATTGTCTTTTGAACTGGATTGCAATAATTCACCTCCCAGGGCAGTGAAATCAGAAATATGCCTATAGTGCCTGGGAACGATGATTTTTTCACCTCCCAGTGCACTATTATATATGTCTTTTGGTATTAGTAGATAGATTGTTCACAACCCACTTCACTGGATATATATAAGAGAGGGCGGTGAGTGGGTGAATCCAGGATCAGTTAAAAAACGATGGCGCTGATCAAGACAGGTATCATTCACAAGCCAAACCAGCTATGTGGAATAAAAATATATACTTCATTCAGAATAGACAAAAAAAGGATCTTAATTGTTGAAAGATTCCATCTCCACAATGTCTTCTAAATTACAGAGAATACCTACATCAAGTTGATATTTGATTCCAGTTTAATATATTATAAATTTCTATCTCAGGAAGTATATCAAAGATCCTTTTCCTCCAATTCGTCTTCAGGTTGCTGTAATATAAAGGCAGCTCTTACCGGAGCAGGCATTTCACTGTCCAAACCCTTTACGGCTTTCCAGATGACCTGACTAAACAAATGATCCGGGGCTGCATCCATCACCTCCAGATTGAAGCTGTCAGTGAGCCGGGAGATTACGTTTTCATCCGTATTCATTTCATGTATATCGTACATGGCATCAAGAGATATGAAAGGTGTAGGATCCGGAGTGGCAGTAAAACACTCCCACATTGGCGTACTTGCCGCATCGTACTGACTCATCGGAGGTAGTCCCAATATAAGTTCGATGGTTCGAAGCATGGAGGTCGTAGAATACATCGTGGTTACATGTGCATTACGCTTGGCATATGGACTGGCTATGTATGCTGTGGATCGATGAGCGTCCACATGATCGGGGCCATTCTGCGCGTCATCTTCCAGTACAAATACAGCAGAAGCTCCCCATATGCTACTTTTACTTATGTACTCAATCATTTTTCCAAGTGCAAGATCGTTTTCTGCCACCATCGCCCTGGGTGTTGGCATTCCTACAAGTGCACCCGCCGTATGGTCATTGGGCAACCGGATGGAACTGAATTGTGGTACGGCATCAATAGCAAGTAGTGAATCAAAATCTTCCTTCCATTTTTCAAATCGTCTCATATCCGGAACGGAAAGATTGTAGCTTGGGAAATCAGCATCAAAATGTTCCCGGAGGCTCTCCACCCTGGAGGTGCCATTACTGACGAATTCTCCGTAACTGCGGTAATTGATACCGGCCCGCTGACAATAATCCCAAATGAATCCTTCCGACGGGAAGGCAATATCCCTGGATCCTTCGTAGTCATACGTTCCGCCTCGACCTCCATAACTTGTCGGCCAGGTTTTTTCGATGAAATCGTTGGCATAGGCAGCCATAGACCAGTTATGCCCGTCAGCACTTACTTCTGCATTTACATAAAAATTATCCAATAGCACAAAATAACGCGCTAACTTATGCTGGTTTGGTGTAACAACTTCAGGGAAAAGGCACAGTGCTGGATCTCCATTGCCCTCGGGTAGATCACCTAATACCTGATCGTAGGTCCTGTTTTCCTTGACGATATAAAACACATACTTGATCGGGCTTGGATCGCCAACCTTCTGAGGAATGGGATTACCTTCCTCTCCGACATACTGCATTTCTAATTTTTTAGAATATGGCGTATTCTTGTATACCGCCTCGGTGTACACCTTCAAAGCATTTGCATCCGGCTCATCGATCATCGTTAGGCTTCCCTTGAATAAACCACCAATATATTGTGTTGTATCCGTTCTACGGATGTATGGATTCGGCCCTTTCGGATTAGCAAAAGAGGATGATCCTTTGCCATTAACTACCCAGATCTTCTGATTAAACACTTTGACTGATGTAGGGTACCATCCTGTAGGAATAAATCCCAGGCTTCTGCTTTCTCCAACATCCGAAATATCAAATACGGCAAGGCTATTGTTGTCAGCATTAGCAACATAGAGCCTGGAATTATTCTCAGAAATAGCAAGCGCATTGGGTGTACTTCCGGCAGGGGAATCAGGGAAACATGCCGTATGCAATTTCTCAATGACGGTTAATGTTTCTGTTTCGATAATGTATACAGAATTATTATTGGCACAGGAAGTAAAGAGGTATTTCCCGTCATGAGTAACCACAAGGTCATTCGGATTGCTTCCGACACGGATTGTTCGCAAAATAGAAAGTCTTTCAGGATCGATGATGGCAATGGAGCTACCTCCCCAAAGGGAAACGTACAACACAGATCCATCCTTCGAAAACGTGCATGTGTAGGCCTCATGACCCAGAAAAAGTCGTTCACTTTTATGATTTAACAGGTTGACCTTATAGAGGGCGCTGTCATCCTTTGTGACAACGTACAAATTTTCATTCCTGTGGTCAAGGGTCAATCCGGTTGGTGAAATTTTTTTGGGCCACGCCTCTCCAAGTACCACAGAATCAACTTCCGTTAATCCATTATGTGATGTATCATAAATTCGGATCATGTTATCGTTCCCACCGGAAGCGAATAGCCTGGAATGATCATTATTGAATGCCAGACCAAACCATGACTTCGGGATTACGGCCTTATTGATTATCTCAAAGGATTCAGGATCGATAAGCATAATAGATTGCTCGCTCTGACCATTATTGGTAACCGCCAATTGCTTCCCGTCATTTGATGTTATTAAATTAAGCGGTAAATCACCGAGCGGTAAAGATTTTCCGGGGACTGTCAGCGACCAGCCATTTGGAAGTAGTATCCTTCTGGAATTCAGAAGATCATCAAGTTGGTCGTATTCGTTATCCTTATTATCGTTGGTACATGAGAATTGACTTAAATACAAGATAAAGCCAATGAACAGAAATATTAATGTTGTAGAATGTTTCATCATTTAATCATCAGTTATATAGATCCTCAGCTAAATGTGCACTGATTTATATTTAAATATAATAGATAGATTATCTCTCTCTAATTTATTTTTTTTCAGATTCAAATTCTTTTAAAGTTGTTCCATCCTTTAACTTCCATTCAGTCAATCCATTGGCATTTCGCCCCATTACAATAACCGCTGCCGTAGATGGGCTTGAAAAAACATGGTCCTCAGATAACTCATATTCTCCATTGGTTTTACTTATAACACCACTCTCAATTAATTCCTTTCTTAGCCGTTTGAAGTTTTGAGTTATAGATGGAACAGTTGAAGAAGCTACCTTTGATCCTTTAAATACAACAAATCCATCAGATGTAGGTTCTCCTTGAGCATCAGCATCTCGTGCAGCTTTGATATAAAATGTCTCTTTGGCTTGTTGCTGTGGAGATTTAATCTCTCTCTTCTCTTCAAATACCTTATGCCCCAGGGTATTGATGAGAATCTTGATATTTTCAATGAATTCTTCCATTTCAGCCCTGTCCGATTCTGCGATCGAAGATTGAGTTGGAATAGTGTTGTTGTCAACCTGATATCGATTTACAGCTTTTGCTAATTCAAATAACCGGTTCTCAAGATATTTGATGTGAGCCTTGTTTAAATTCTCATCTTTGCTGATAAATATGATTGCCTCAGTCCAGAAGTCCTTCTGTGTCAAGTGCTGGGTTAGTCTTTTAAATACAGTTTCAGCTTCTCCTATATAAACCAGGTCCTTACCAGTTTCATTTTTTCCAAATAATAGATAAACTCCAGGATTTACCAAATCCGACCTATCCGTGCAGTCTTTTACTTTGATGCGTGGAATTTTATATGCTTTACCGGTCCAGTTAGAAAGCTCACAGGTCATCCTACCATTTGGTTCTCCGTCTATTAGGAAAAGTTTGATAGTCTTACCAAATTTTTTCATATGTTCTTCTTAAATTCTGGCCATTGATTATAACCTATTGTAGGATTATTTGATTGATAACTTCGTACTAATTCAACTTCTTTTGCATTTACCTCTTCATTAGTGGCTGTTTCAGACTCCCAAATTATTTCTTTTCGAATAGTAAGATCTCTCCTTTGTACTTTTGAAAAATCTTTATCTATGAGTTTGCAGTCAGCACTCCCAAAATAGTTTATGCTGTCGGTAAGATCTTTGCCAATGTAGATCTTTCCTTTTGGGTAGGTTATTTTATAAATTACTTTCATATCAGCCTTTGCTGATCTTTCAAATTTATGAACATTTGAATATAAACGATTAAAACGATTATTGGAATGCTATGCCACTAGAATAAATTTGCAATTAATTCCGGCATTCATTTAACAAGAGGAAGGGCCCATATGACACATTATCTTATCTTATGTGTACACTATATAAAATTTATAAGGTATCTATTATAAGTAGAAAGATGCGTCCCATGTGTCCCATTTTCACACTGGTGAACCTCTAGCTGTAAATCGAATTCTGCCATAGCTATCTAATATTCAGATGAGAAAAGACTTCAGAGCAGTTTGTAAAAAATTTTATTTAGATCATTAATAATTTGAATTTTGTTTATGAATTTGAGGTTGAATGCATATTGAAAAGTTTTACTCTGATTTTTCTCACTTAATCCAATAACCTTTATTTTAACATTAATCTACATTATGAGAATCGTTTCAGTGCTAATGGCGGTGACGCTTTTGACTTGCTGTTGCACATCGAGGTTTACTAGAGATTTTCCCATTGGTTGCGGAAATCGTAGTGTGGCCATCGTGGTGGAGCCTTCGCTGCTTGCTTCAATCCGAACCGGGCTTAGCCGGGTTGAAGCTGATCTTTGTACCGGTGGATATAACACCCTAGAGCACATCATCGGTACTAATTCTATATGGATATTTTATTACTAGCTCCACTGCAAATTGGGCTGCCAACATCATCGTATTTAAATTGGGATCTGAGACGAATTGTTGTTTATATAAATGAATCCACATTCACTCGATTTCTCGAAAATAAACATGATCGTAACAATTTGCTTGTGCAGACGCCAGAGACTATGGGGCTTGCTTACTGATATTTTGATAGCCGGATCAGTTTTATGGTGCTTATCTTATTTACTCATTTTGGGTTGATAATGTGTAACCTATTTCTGGATGAGACACGTTGTTAAATTGGGCACAACGGTCTGGCTATGCGTAGTGCGACCGCTTTGGGAACATTATCGAATAGCTTTTGTTTGAGGTAGTTTATTATTTATCAACTTTACTATTTCCCTCACAAATACTTTTAAGCTTTTCTAAGGCTTTTGGCCATGTATTAAGAAAAAAATCTTTCATTTCAAGAAAAGTGTCTGTATCTACTTTTAGCTCTGTTTGGATTCCTTTTAAAGTAATGGTACAGTTTTCCAAGGCTCCTTTCATCCCTTCAACTTCCTCTCCTTCCGTTATCTCTTCTCCATTTTGGATCCAACCATAATGCTCAATGCTTATAAACTTATTGGTTATATTTTCTTTTATTCTGCTGATCATTCCAGAAATGTTCCCATTTTCATCTTCTGCCAGAAAATGCATTGTTGTCCCTTTCTCCCAAGTGCCTTTATAATAAGAAGTTGGACTAAAAGGGATGTCCATTCCTGAAAATGAATCGGATTAATTATTGTTTTGTATACGACATCAGGTTTTGCATTAATTTGAACTGTAAAGTGCAAGGTTTCCATACTATTTCTTTTCTTTTGGTTGTTGCAACTTGTTAAGACGATTCCACTAATTAGGAAGTAATAGAGTAATGTTTTCATTTTATAAAATTTCTACAATCTGAATATTGTTCCCACAAGTATCATTGAAAACAGCCAGTTTTGCGGTTCCCATTTCAGTTGGTTTCATACTAAATTCAACTCCAAGGCTGGTCAAACGATCATATTCTTCTTGAACATTCTCCACATTGAATTGGGTGTAAGGGATTCCTGCTTCAAATAAAGCTCTTTGATAGGTTTTTGCAGGCTCAAAATGGTTAGGTGACGGCTCTAATAATACTTCTGGACCATCTTGTTCTTCTTTTGCTACGACAGTTAGCCATCTGTTACCTTCACCTAAGAGTATGTCAAGCTTTTTTGCAAAGCCCAATTTCTCGGTATAAAATTTTAATGCCTTTTCCTGGTCAAGGACAGGAATACTTACAATTCTAATTTTCATAGTATCCTTTTATGATAAAACACGAAAGATTAAGTTTCATTTTAACTTCAATTTCTTTTTCAATGTCTCGTAAGTGAATCCGTTTTGCAGGGTAATTCCGACAATTAAAACTCCAAGAAGATAACTATAATTCTCAGCATTTCTATAAAGATAAAATGCTACTATCATTACAATTGCCCAGATAATAGCATTAGTACTTAATTTTTTTTTCATTATTTAAAATAGTATGTTTGAATCAATAATTACTGCCAACGGTTTGGGCGATAGACAGCGTGCTGTGGAGCGCCAATTTAAATTCTAAATGATTATCAAGCATCCGATTCCAATGTTTGTTTCTTAATGACCCTCCAAACAGGCATGCAATATATCGGCCCTGTTAGGCACTGTATAAATCATTAATCACAAAGCCCTTTATTGAATACAATTCTATCGACTTTACTTACTTTCCACTCAAATCCTTCTTCAACATCATTATTCGGCGATTTTTGAAATTGGATTATATATCTACCACAATTATTTTTATTTATACCATCTAAAAAACACCAATATTTTGCACTTACTATTGCTATTCCTTCATAAAGGTGTATCTCAAAATCATTAAATTCATTCCGACATTTTCCATACATCCCATCTGGATTTCCAACTGAATTCATAAATCCTTTAAAACTACCTCCGCCTCCACCCGTGATTATCATATCTTCAGATTCTGTTTTCCATGACATAAAAAAAACACTTGATTGTGAACGAATTATTTTTTTTAGTGACACAGTATCACGATTCTGCATAGATTCGAAAAATAATTCAAAAACCTTGAATACTGACTGTTTTGCCGGATCAGCACTTACTTGTGCCCAAAGATTACAACAATTAAAAAGAAGCGATACTAAAATTGCGAGATTTAACCGTCTCATAATATCTAGTGCATAACTTAATTTATAAATGTACAAAAAGTTTGTTAACCCTTCGCAACATAGGGGATACAGTGTTTATTATTTATCCTCGTTGAAGGTTGGAAATAATCATTAACCCTGTTGAGTTTTTCTAGGATGAGTAAGACACATTTTCTTTTCTTATTTGTATACTATCTTAAATTTTTATTGTGTATAGAAAAGATAGAAAGATGTGTCCTATGTGTCCATGGCGTAAAGGAAACCAATGTACAGATAGAAAGAACCTCCCAATCATAACTATTTGTCAATCAGAGAGATACATGTGAAAACTTTGATGTTTACTGTCTGGTAATCGCCAAGTTAATTACCTTTAAGCAGTCAACCGGAAGGACCGATATGAGTAATATTTCTCCCTGATCATATAGATCCAACCTGAAACTATCGGGAACATGAATCCTATTTACCCAAAAAGCCTGCACTCCTGGACGGGTACTTCTTACTGTCTTTTTCGACTAAAGATTTGCATCACGTGCCGGCCGTTGTCATTCGTGCTTGCCAGCAGATACATGTAAGAGCGTGGATTCACTATTCACATAGTGATGACGACTTTTCCCCGGGCGTGTCCTTCTTCAAGATAGCGGAGGGCTTCAGCAGTCTCTTTTAACGGATAATACTTACCTATTATAGACTTTACTTTGCCCACTTCAAGTAGCTCTTTAATAAATAGCAGATCCTTTTGGTTTACATCTGCAACCATTAATCCCATATTCTTTGCACCGGTCATTGACATGAACATGAGTTGGAATATTCGCGCTATAGAACCACCTGCCAGGACATAAATTCCACGGGGACTTAATATGCGTTTATATTTTAAAATCGACCTGTATGCTGCGATATCAAAAATCAGGTCATATTGTTGCCCATTTTTGGTGACATCTTCCTTAGTGTAATCAAAAACATGGTCTGCGCCTAATGAACGCACCAGGTCCATTTTCGCTGTACTGCAAACTCCAGTTACTACAGCCCTGAAGGATTTGGCAATCTGTACTGCATATGTGCCCACACCACCAGAGGCACCATTGATCAATACTTTTTGCCCCTCCTGAATTTGTCCTTTATCACGAAGACCTTGCAAAGCTGTGAGTGCTGCCATGGGTGCAGCTGCAGCTTCTTCAAAAGTCAGATTAGCCGGTTTCTGTACGAATCTATTTTCATCAACACACACATACTCTGCAAATCCCCCATAACTACCCTCTCCGAAAACTTCATCACCTGGCTGAAACTGCTTTACATTTTTGCCAACCACTTCAACTTGCCCCGCTATATCAGCACCGAGTATCCGGTGTTTTGGTTTAAAAAGTCCTGCTCCCATTAGGCGTATCAGGAACGGGTCAGCTCTTAGGTGACGCCAATCATATGCATTAGCTGATGCCGCATGAACTTTTATTAATATTTCATTGTCCTTAGGAGTTGGTTTTTCAACTTCCTTGAGTTTTAGGACGTCAGGTGATCCGAATTTTGTGTAAACAATTGCTTTCATTTTGTTTGAACTTATTCTTAAAGTTTTTTAAATGCAAAATATGGCCCAAATATGGCATTGTGTCTCCTGAGTCAGTAAATTTTTTCCAAGGTAACACTTTTTCGTCATTGCTTCAATCAGCAATGTGAGTCACATGTTATATCGAATGTTAACAGCTTTATTAAGATTCGTAAGCGTTCGTCCGGAAATTTTTTTCCCATTTACAGGCATTCATTTTTATCTATATCTGTTAATTACGTTTCTGGGCAAAAAGCCAGTCCAGTAAACCCGGTGTATTAGTTACTTTTTCCCATATGTCATGACGTTCATCCGGATATTCTGTGTATCGGGGATCTCCACCTGCATTTTTTATCGCCTGGATTATATCCCGCGAGCCACTCACCGGAACGTTTCTATCTTTGCGGCCATGGAAAGCCCAAACCGGTATATCAACAATATTTTGGGCAAGTGCAGGATTACCTCCCCCGGAAATCGGGATTGCAGCGGCAAACATTTCCGGACGGGTACAGATCAAATGCCATGTGCCATATCCACCCCAACGAATTACCTGCAACATAACACCTGTCCCCATCTATGGCGAATTCTTTCCCCAAAGCAAGAATGATTTCAAAAACCAATGAATCCACCGCTGGAACATTTGGTATGCCTCCCCAGCAGGTTTTGGGAGGGCATTGGGGCACAAATAGAAAGGCAGGATATTTTGTTCTGTTCTCACGGGCTGACAGTAACTGAGCTGGCAAGGATGTTGCTACTTGTTTGACATTATCCGGGCCACGTCCCGAGCTTCCATGAAGGCATACAACCAAAGGATACTTCTTTGTGGAATCATAATCCATCGGAATCATTAACCTGTATTGCAAAGTATCACCGATATTGTTTCCATAGGTCCTGGCTTCAAATGGTCGGGCTAATTTTTTCAGGTACTCACTTACATTATCAGGATTACTGGATAACCTAATGCTTTCTATGGCTAACTTTGATCCAAAAATCAGCACTGATGCCAGAGCGATAAATGCAACATAACCCATAACTCCATTAAAAGACCTCTGACGGTAGGTTTTGGCTTTTTCTGCTGTTTCCCTTTCACTCCGGAAATTCATGATAAATAAAACAGGTGCCAGGCAGGCAATCAAAGCTGCCCATTGCCCGATTTTTGCTATAGCGCCATTTAGCCTGACATCAACGGAACTGATGGCCCAGATAAAGGATGACATCATTACGAGTCCAAGAAAGAATAAGAAAATACCAGCAGCCTTTAACCACGGTCTCTTGCCTGCCGCGGAAAATATAAGACTAAAACTGTACAGGATACCCATTCCCAGGACTACGAAGGTAGCCATGATATAATTATCAGATATTTCTCTTGTTTTCAGGAGATTGTATAACAATATAAAATGAAAAAGGGATGCTGCGATGGAAACTGTCATAAGCCAGAATGTAAACCAATACTGCTTGTAGTGGTAATACTTCAGCAGTATCAGCGACCAGAAGAGAGAAATCAGGAACTCAAAAATAAGCCAGCTGGCAAGCGATCGCAGCTCTAACACTCGTTCTTCAAGCTGGAATTGGATAATATTCTCGAAGAAATTAATTATAAGAAATATTCCCCCAAAAAAGATAGCGTAGGAATAAAAACTCCGGGTCACAGGTATTGCTCCTTTATTTAAAAAATATTGCCTTACCAAATTATTTAATATTGATCGATATTATATAATATCCAAAAGCGAATAAAAATGAAGCCAGAAAACTATAGATTAATATTTTTCGAAGTATGATTCTTTTTTGGTAGTCCTCAATATACATATTAATGAATGGGAAATAAAAGGGCAAAGCAATTTCTATTAGGGTGAAATAATGTTTCTTAAGTAACCTTGAATTTATGGAATAGAAAATCTCACTATAGCTCGAATAATTATTGAATAAACCTTTATACTGCTTTAGTAGTCTAAAGTGGTATTCTTGTTTTTTAAACCAGAAATGACCGCCAAAAAAGATTAGTATTATACCAATTAAGATTGTCATAATAATGGCCTACATCTAGTTTGTTCATAAAGGTACAAAAAGTTTGTTTCTCCTTTTACAACCTGGCGGATAATGTGATATACGGTGTTCATTATTTCTTCATGCCTAGCGTGGGAAATAATCCGGGATTGCTACCAAACAATGTTATATAAAAATGCGAATCTGATCATCACATAGCCTCCAAAAGATTATCTGAAATATGAAATGAAACTGTTCAAATATTGGTTTAACAGGATATGTAACAACCGTTGACATTTTGAATTTCCAGTTTGGATATCAGTAGGAATCTATATTATATTATCTACTATATCTACACCGTCCCAGTCATCCGGAACACCTTTAACCATATATTTGGCAGATTGCTGGAGTAAAATTTGAGTTGTTCGATCCTGCGGAAAGATATCGAGTACTTCCTGGAATTTAACGGATGCCTGAGTGAATCGTCGATTATAATACTCTTTAATGCCTTCATTAAAAAGCGGGAGTGTTTTTAATTTCATAGATCTAATGTGCTCAGTATCACCTTCAAAAATCTCATATATCCGGATCGGTTTTTCCTTCCCTTTTACCATCACATGACTTAGAAAACGATAATTATATTTTTCCAGATCTTCGATTCTATTAATTGTTTCTTCACTTACAATCAATGTGGTTCCATAGTGTTTATTCAGTTCTTCTAATCTTGAGGCCAGATTGACTGCATCCGAAATCACGGTTCCGTCCATCCGGTTTTCTACTCCAATAGTCCCCATCATCAACGGACCGGTATGAATGCCAATTCCTAAATGGATCTTTTCTTTCTTTTTTGTTTTCCGCTCATCATTGTAAACGGCCAGATTTCGTTGAGCTTCAATTGCTGCTTTGACAGCATCTTCTGCTTTAGTATGAAAAAGTGCCATCACAGCATCTCCAATATACTTATCAATAAATCCATTATTATGGGAAATTGCAGGACTAATATGTTTCAGGTACTCATTAAGTAACTCAAAACTATCCTCCGCGCTGAGATTTTCTGTGATTGTTGTAAAAGAGCGGATATCAGAAAATAATATGGTCATCTCATCCTGCACATGATCACCCAGCTTTACATCAACAATATTTTCATGTCCCAATGCCCTGATAAACTCTTTTGGAATAAATCTGAGATAGGCGGCATTGATATTGTACAGATTCAGGTGTGTTTTAAGGCGGGCAAGCAATTCGCTCTTGGAGAATGGTTTGGCCAGGTAATCGTTTGCCCCTGAATCCAGGCCTTCTACCAGATCCATAATCTGGTTTTTGGCCGTAATCATAATTACCGGTAATTCACTTGGAAGGTATCTTTTTCTAATCTCCCTGCAGACCTCATATCCTGACATTTTCGGCATCATGATATCCAATAAGACCAAATCCAGTTTTTCCCGATCCAGTGCTTCCAGTGCTTCCTGACCATTCATTGCACGCAGTATCTTGAAATTATCTCTGGATAAGTGATTGGAAAGA
>Ga0209536_100010128_pt1 | contig 13941 bp, 11 predicted proteins | sample DeeMarSeWOR28_12_FD_187461 | JGI IMG/M metagenome (GOLD analysis project Ga0209536, IMG submission 187461) | Marine sediment microbial communities from White Oak River estuary, North Carolina - WOR-2-8_12 (SPAdes) (version 2) | ecosystem: Environmental > Aquatic > Marine > Intertidal zone >...
ACCGTATTCCACAGTCCAACCATCATAGTTCCCGTCATCAAAGTTGTCAGACCATACCTCTGCAGCAACTGCAGGGTTCACTGACACGAAGAGCAGCAAACCGATCAGGCCTATCAAGAGACCATATCTCTTTTTTTTCATTTCTATCCCTCCTCATGATCCGCGCATCTTCACAATGATGACGATTACAACAACGACCGCTATTCCACCCCCTGCAATGATGAGCATGGTCGTCATGTCACCTGTAGCTGGGGGAGGTGTTGTTGATTCCGTAGGAGTTGTAGTTGATGGAGTTGTTGTAGTTGTGGTAGTAGTTTCTTCATTTGTATCACAGATAACAAAATTGTCCAGAGTCGAGGCTTGAACAGCATTGATGTAGAAGTATTCAGGAGCGTAAGGAATTGCGGCTGAACTCGCTGTTGCTTCCAACACAAGTTCACCATCTAGGAGTACGGTGACATAACGGTTACTACCCAGAGTGAAGTTGATATTGTACGAACCATCAAATCCAGATACATATTCATATGAGTCAAGTATGGTTGTCACATTGTTTATCGATTCCACAAGGTCCAGATAGTAGTCACCACACTGGATACCAACACCATATGACGGACCATAGCATGAACTCATGTCACCCCAATATACCAAGTCACTTGCTATGGGGTATATATTGACAATCCACGGGAAGCCAGTGTCTATACCTGTTGTAAAATCAAAGACACGTGATCCTCTTGTGAAAGTACTCTCACGTGTTATTGCGTCTATGTATGCGAGAGCCTCCAATTCATAACTGGATGCAGACCAAGTTCCATTAACCACAGACCATTCTGGTGCATATGTTCCGTCATCAAAGTTGTCTTCCCAAACAACTGCAGCAGATACTGGATCTACAGCAATTGTACCGAGTATCAGTAAACCGATCAAGCCTATCAAGAGTACATATCTCTGTTTTCGCATATTTTTCCCTCCTCTTCAGGAATTATCCTAAAGAATATTACATGTCATATAGTTACACTCTTATATAAGTTGTGTCATACAAATATATAGCACTTGAACCCAAATCAGAGAGTGAGTGTAAGTTTCATGACAAGAGGAAGGAAGAAGGAATCAAAGAGGACCTCAACGGGTGAGTCACTCAGAGAGCAGATCTTGGGGAAGAGGGCTGAGGAAGAGTTCAATGTTGACAAACGCGAGGTCCATGTCATGACCCGGCTGAGTGCTGACATTGTTGAGGTTGTTGATGCGTTGGTCACACTCAATGTGTTCAAGAGTCGGTCCGAGGCAGTGGCGGCATATGTTGAGAACTCAATCCTGTCAAACAGTCCGATGTACGAGAAGATCCTTGAACAGGCCAAGGCTGTCGAAGGAATGAGGGACAGCGCGATGGAGGAAGTTCTGGAAACCCTCCAGAAACCTGATAGATGAGGACACAAGACCTCATTGGGATAGGAATTTCAAGAGAGTTTCTTTACCCCAGCATAATCCTTGATATAGATGATGGAACCACCGATGAATATGACTGCTGCAGCACCTACAGTTCCCACAGCAATAGCGAGTGCAAGATTTGGTGGAATTGGGTCTGGTATTATAGGTGGTGTACTTGTTTGATCTGTTTCATCTCTAAACGGATAGTACAAGAAGTCACGGTTGGCTGATAGCTCATAGAATTCGCCTTCTTGCCAATCAGTCAGGACAAATGGCCCGCATGTGACATGAGGGTGTGAAGGGTTATAGACAGGATTCCACTCGTTCCAGCCATTGTACCCAATTCCGTCAACAGGATTGAAGATGTGTTTGGGAATGATTTTTTGATAGGCAACATGAGAAAGGTGCCAGTATGACTCTGTGCTGAATTCAAGTACGACTCTGTATTTCGTAGGTGCGTAAGCAGCAACAAGAGCTTCAAGACCCACTGATTTTGCATTACCAAGAGGAGCGGTTTCAAGCAAGTATGTGTAAGTGAAAGCAACATCCTCTGCAGTCAATGGAGTTCCATCAGACCACGTAGCATTTTGAACGATGTCTATTGTGAATCGAGTATTACCTTCAGCCACATCAGGATTGGTCGAGTGAGTTTCTTCTAAAAGAGATTTGGCGAGGTATGGCCATGGATCCGCATTCGGATTTCTCGAATAGAGTGTAGGCCATAGGTTGAGCAACATCTCTGAGGAATAGATGGTGAAATATGCAAAGATGTTGAAAGTTTCAGGGTCCATTCCTGAGAAGTTTACATAAACTGTGCCACCCGGCGTACCATCTATCCGGTGGATCTTCCTCCAGGTCCACTGACTCGCAATAGCTCGACACCTATCCTGTACATGACCGGTGTATGTATCGGTTCGGTAGGCATCCAGTATGTAGTTCTGATAAGTGATAATACGTGGTACATTTTCATGTAGTATCAATTGCATAGCTGTGAGTGCCTCAGTAACTCCCTCATAGGTAGTATTGTGTAGCAACTGCTCACGCCATGCATCGAATGAGTCGTTTTGGAAGTTGCAAGGATTCTGGTAATTAGTGTCTGCATACTCAGACCAATATTCGTACGCAAGATAGTCAGCTTCGTCACCGAGGAACTGTGTTGCATACATGACCATGTCATAATCTCTATGATTTCTCAACAATGAGGTTACATCGGCCCATTCCGATTGGGTGTACTCAGCGCGGATATGGAGTGAATCAAAGGCGTCTCGTGCAATCGGAATCAATCCTATGTGCCATCTATTAGGGAAATACCAGAAGTCCACTGTAAATTCAGACCCATCTGGTGCGAGCCTATACCCTGTGTGGGGATCGATATCAAATCCTGCATTATCAAGAAGCTGGTTTCCGAAGTCTGGCTGTGCTGTATAATAGTGATAAGGTAGGTCATCCTCAATACACCAGCGATTTGTATATGGTAAAAGTGAGTCATGAGCTTGTGCTTCACCGTTCCAGATGTCGGTGATTATACGATTCTTGTCAAAGGCAAATGCGAATGCTCTCCTGAATGCACTGATATTGAGAGGATACTTTCCGCAATTAATTGTGATATGTCCATATCCTAATCGAAGCATCCTTTGGATGGCAATATCGGGATCCCCTTCCAAAGCCGCATAGTTCGCCCCACCTGAGAGTACATCCAAATCTCCTGATTGAAGAGCCAGTATATTATTTTCGACACTTTTGTACACAACACGATCGACGAAGGGACCTACATTGAGGTCACTTGGAACATCATAATCAGCTGACACATAGGCCGGGGAGCTGATCATGAAGACTATCGTAACCACGAAAAAGATGCTCAACACCCTTCTTCCACGAAGAACCGTCATGAATCCAGACCCTCCTGCTCCAACTGGGTTGAGAAGAGTCATTGATGCTGCTGCATTTCGTTGATGTCAATGGGGTGGATTAAAGACAAGTGTAGATACTGTGGAATCCTCTCAATCCTCAGTCCGCGTTAGTTTTACTAATTACACTACGTAACTAATATCTCTTCGTAATTTTGGGATTTGTCACAAAATTGATGAACTACCTTTCTCTTGGCTGTCTTGGAGGCTCCACAGGGAGCACTCCTTCTTGCACCCATTGCTCCCTCTTCTCCACAGCCTTCTTGTGAGCGAATCTCATTGTCTTCCCATCGGTAAAACTGATGACATCATCCAATAACTGCTCAGCCTCTTCATGCCGACCCTGTCGCATCCTGAGCTCAGATTTCATGAGCATCAATCGTGCTTCAAATCCTGGGATGTCGTTGATTTCAACTTCTCTCTGAAACCGTTTCATCCACTTTCCAGAGTGCTCGTCCATACGGTTCTGTTTCGTTGGCATGAACAGCTCAAGTTCCAATTCCACTAACTGCCGGAGACATACCCGTACTCTTAACTGTCTGCTGGCCCGATCATAGATTTCAAGCGCTCTTTCGACGTAATCCATGGCTGATTCCAAGTCACCTCTTGCCTTTTCGAAAGAAGCTGTCAGGCTATACAAACTACCAAGGGCTGACTCATAACCGAGTTCCATTGTGAGTTTAGTTGCTTTTTCAAGGGCTTTCTCAGCTTCTCTCATGTTACCCTGTTCCAGATACGACTCGACTTTGGGAAACCATGAATATGGTCCCATCTCATTCTGCCGGTCCATAACCAATCTGTGCCATTCTTGAGCGCTTTTTTTATCTCCCATTACGCCATATAGACCTGCAAGATTGTTCGCAGCAGCTGTGTTGACCTCACCAAGCTCGCCCTGGATGAGTGCAGACTCTAATTGACAATCGAATGCTTCACCGAATTCCCCACGGCTAAATGCGAAAACAGCCATAGTTTGTAGAGCGTTGGCCACACCACCTCGGTCACCAATTTCTCTGCAGATCTCTATTGCTTCCCCGAGGTATTTCTTGGCGTTCACATAGGCATCCTGTCCCTTCCTGTACTGAGAAGCAATCTCTGCAATCAGCGTTAGTAGACTGGCCTGATGCCATTTGTCTCCAGACTCTCTTGCTAGCTCAAGTGCATTCATGTAGTGATCAAGAACCTCATCTGGCCGCCCCCTTAGTCGATAACCTATGTGACCAAGATAGTCCGCCCCATGCAGACGCATATCCTCGTTCTCTGCAAGGAATTCTTCCACCTTGGTCTTGGCATGTTGTTCTTCGGGACTTCCAATTGCGGTTGCTCGATAGAGACGCATCAGCATGTAGAACGTTATGACCAAGTTTTGGTTTAGTTCGATCGACTTCTCGATGAGCACCTTGTCATCCTCATATACGGTCCCCAATGGGAAGAACATCGGATATGGGATGGGCAACTCGGGATGGGCATCAACAATCTTTGTCGTGGTTTCTTTGTCACGAAGTCGCGATGAATGGTACATCGAGAGGTAGACAAGATTGGGATGACAGTCAGGTCTGACTGCTACCTTGGAGAGCGCCTGAGAAAAATCCCAATAGTTGTTGGTGACCTCAAGGATGGATTCGATTACACCTCGAACTTCCTCATCTAAGAATGGAATATCCTTTGTTATCGAACCCCTCTTTTTCAAATTTACAACCTTAGGATAATTGTACAATGGGATAGATTTGCTTTTTGATTGTTAGCTCAGAATAGTGCATTAGCGTAGAAAAAAGAAAAAGTGCATCAGTGAGTGAACGCGGACACACACTGACGCTGTGGAGATGTACTTAGAGGATCATGAACCACGCATCTTCACAATTACGACTAATACAACAACAACAGCGATTCCACCGCCTGCAATGATGAATATGGTTGTCATATCACCGCCAGTTGTTGTGGGGGTTGTGCTATCAGTTGATGTGGGTGTTGTAGTTGTTGTAGTTGTTTCAGGTTCCCAGTTTGGATCATCATCTACGACAACATTGTCCATCCCTAATCCATCCCAGTTACCATTGATCAGCTGACCAACGCTGAAGATGAATATCTCAGAGTTATCATATGATATCTCAGAACAGTTGAGGATGTGTTCATCATCCATGAACACATTCATGTCACCACTGGAGTCACAAGTAACATCGAAGTGAGTCCATGTGCCATTGATCATGCTATCATGAGTGTAGATATCCAAATTTAAGTAACCAGTAGTGAATGAATCATAGTATCCGCGTATGACTATCATCGGCATCGCTACATCGTCGGTAGCAATGTGTATACCATATCCCATCATATCATACGCTGTCCCGTTTGCCATCACGATGAAGTCAGCGGGTCCATGATTGTCCTCTGGTTGATAGAAGTCAAATGACCAGTGTCCTTCTGTGACAGTACTCGGATGGGTCAACCACTCCCATTCACAGACACCAGTATACGTGCAATTTGCATAGACAGCTCCGTCTCTCACATCGTAGTCAAAATTTAACGAGGGAGTATACGGATCGTGTTTTGTCCATCCATCATAGTTCCCATCATCGAAGTTGTCAGACCAGACCTCCGTAGCAACTGCAGGGTTCACTGACGCAAAAAGTAGTAAACCGATTAGACCAAGCAAGACAAGGTGTCTTTGTTTTCGCAATCTTTTCCCTCCATTCAGTTATGACATTGAAGTGTTATTTTATGTCAGATGCTTGACACTCATAATATGTCTAAGCTAATCAATTGGTTATCAAAACGAAACGGGAAAAAACTGTGATGTCGTTTTGTAAAGCAATTGGTTATGATAACGAAAAAGTGATTGTTCAAGGCAAATAGCCATTCAGTACCAATGTGTACCACTAGGTGGTGGGAAGTATTTCACTTTATGATTGGATGGTTTAACCCCCAATAACTTACATAATCCAACATGTCCCAATCCTGCAAAGTGATGCTGTGATTGAAACACTATAGTTTCTACTAATTTGGAAAAGGGCTCATCTTTTATCAGATTGGTGATTTGCTCTATTCTTTTCATATTTCCAGCAGAAAAGACGTGGTATGTCTTCGGCTGATCAACAATCTGAAAAGAGTTCCAATACTCAACAGGAATTTTGTCTTGTATCCATGCAACCACTTCATGCGGCATGATTTTCTTTTCATCATAATTGATATGCACCATAAATGGGATCTGTTCAAGCGCATCAAACCGTGGATGGACTGTGAAATAAAGGCCACCACACTCTTGCAGCTCATTGATAATTTGTTGGATTCGTCTAGCTGAATAGTTAGTTTTCTTCGCAATTTCCGCGGCAGGAATGCGTGCATCTTTTAGAAGGTGGTTCAAAACAGTTTTTTGTAAGTTTGTGAAGCTGACTTTTTTCCCACGAAAGACCCATTTCTGATGATCAGGCATTGATGTGGGTGTTAGAGGAAAAATCCGCTCCATATTGACTTCTTGAACAAACTCGAATTCTCGGAGGAAACTATTAAGATCTATAATACTTTCTGAATCTGAAACTTCAGTAGTAGCATATAGATTACGAGGTCCATATCGTCCCGATTCATCAACTGCTGGATGTTTTCCAATCTCTCTAATTTGATATTCATCAATTTCAGTAGCGTCTGTAGAAATCCAACACATACAATAGTCTGCATCTAACATAGCCAAGGATAAGAACACGTAACCCCTACTAATGCCACCTTTTTGCTTTAACTTTGTAATTCTTTTGTGTACGCTAGTTGGAGATAAATTGAGCTTCTTACTTATACTACCTGCAGATACCCTACAGTTAGCCATCAATTCACTTAGTATGAATTTATCAACTAGATCCATAAGTTCACTCCATGATCCACTGTATCTCAATATCGAACGTTCTTTTGACGTATTGCAATCCAAAATATAAGAGTGCTCTTCCATCTTTTCACTCCAATCGTTACACTTGGGGTTTCTTGCTAACAAAACCCGGATCAATGAACATCAGAGGTTCTTTAGTTTCCTTATGGCTCCACTCGGCGCCACGCCTTTAGGACATACCTTTACACAGTTCATGATGAGGTCACAGAGGGGTGTACCTTCTGGTTGTTTTGCCGCTTTCGCATACCTTCCAGATTCAGGAATTCTTGTGTCTTCATGGAACCTCCAAGCCTTTGCTAGAGCTGCAGGACCAACGTATTCCTCCTTCTCTGCATTGACAGGGCAAGATCCATAGCACAAAGCACAGAGAATGCAGTTGACCAACCTTTCGATCTTCTTTCTGTCTTCTGGACTCTGTGAAAGAGGAGTGTCACCGTCCTCAGTGTCACTCCAGAGTTTCATGGACTCCAGCGTATCGTAGAACTTCGTCATATCAACGACGAGGTCCTTCATTATCGGCATGTTTGGTAGAGGTTCAATCAGGATTTCCTCATTCGGATTCCATCCTGTTGGTTTTTCAGTCAGAGCTGGAAATGGCTTGAGCTTCATATCGTTGTCCTTCACATCAGACACTTGAGTCCGACATGCGAGCCGTGGTTCCTTGTTGATGAGCATGGAACAGCTGCCACAGACAGCACCTCTACATGAGTAACGAAATGAGAGGGATGCATCCATCCTATCTTGAATCTGGAAGAGAGCATCGAGGACAGTCATGCCTTTCTTCACATCAACCTTGTAGAGGTCATAGTGAGTGATGTAACCACCATCTCGGCTTCTGGCAATTCTAAACATCATCAGTATGTCCTCTCCTTCACCTCGAACATTCCTAGGTTCACATCTATCAACTCAGTCTTGATGTGGTCCTCCACTTTGGTAAACAACGAATGCTTCAAGAAATTCTCATCATCCCGTTCGGGATAGTCAAGTCTCCAGTGAGCCCCTCGACTTTCCCTCCGCATGAGTGCACCCATAGTTATGGTCTCAGCCAAATCCAGCATGTTCTCAAGTTCAAGCGTCCGAATGAGTGCAAAGTTGAACTTGTCATCACTACGGCCAACACTGACATTTTCAAACCGTTTCTTCAGCTCCCTGATCATCTTGAGCGCTGCCTCTAGACCCTCCGAGCTTCGATAGACTCCAACGAGGACATCCATGGTCTGGCCCATTGTTTCTCGAATGTTTGCAGGAGAATCACCACTTTCGTGAAGCAGCAAAGCTTGAAGCCTCTCTCGTAGGTCGAAGGCCTCTTGTTCTACACATGACTTGTCGGGGAAGTTTGCGGTCGCTACATACTCACCTACCTTCTCGCCAACAACCCTCCCAAAGACCAGGGTTTCTAGAATAGAGTTTCCACCCAGTCTGTTTGCGCCATGAACACTCATGCAGGCTGCCTCTCCAACTGCAAACAGACCATGGATTGGAGTCTTGCCATGTTTGTCGGTATGTATACCTCCCATGGAGTAGTGTTGAGCAGGCTGGACTGGTATTGGTTCATCGATAGGATCCACATCCGCAAAATGGATTGATATCTCACGAATTCCTGGGAGACGTTCCATTATCTTCTCTTTCCCGAGGTGTGTGAGATCCAAGTGGACATACTCGTCTTCGAACCCGCGACCCTCCAAGACCTCAGTCCTGATTGCTCGTGCGACGATGTCTCTCGGAGCCAGTTCCATCTTCTCTGGAGCATACTTGTCCATGAAACGATGACCCTCTCTGTTCACGAGGTGACCACCCTCACCTCTGGCACCCTCGCTCATCAGAATGCTAGAACCAAAGAGACACGTAGGGTGAAATTGTACAAACTCCATGTCCTTCAGTGGAGCTCCCACTCTGAACGCTAATGCACAACCATCTCCGGTGTTGATGAGTGCATTTGTCGAGTGGGCATAGACACGACCAAATCCTCCTGTGGCAATGACGACAGCTTTTGCAGTGAAACCATGGACCTCGCCTGTTGCGATGTCCAGAGCGGTCAGTCCACAGATCCCATCACTGGATTTGACGAGAGAGGTGACGAACCACTCATTGTAGAACTTGATTCCACGTTTGAGAGCCTGCTCAAATGTCGTGTGAAGCAGATTGTGGCCTGTACGATCAGCAGCATAACAGGTCCGTGGGAAGGCTGCGCCACCAAACGGTCTCTGAGCAATCTTCCCATCTTCAGTTCTCGAGAACGCCGTGCCCCATCTCTCATTCTCTATCACCGCACGAGGGGCTTCCTTTGCTAGTATCTCGATAACGTCCTGGTCACCAAGATAGTCAGACCCCTTCACCGTATCAAAGGCGTGCGATTCCCATGAGTCCCCTTCACCCAGAGATGCATTGATTCCTCCCTGGGCTGCAACAGAATGAGACCTGAGTGGATGTACCTTTGTCACGATGGCAACATCGAACTTATCAGCCAGCTCGATGGCGACTCGCAGACCAGACAGTCCTGCTCCAACAACAAGTACATCATGATCGAAAGTTGTAATCGTCACTCACCTTGTGATGTAACTGATGTTCGCTTCCGTTATAATCTGTACGGCAAAATCAGACCATCTTTGAGTGGTCGAGAATTTCATCAAGGTCACCCTCGATTTCAATCCCTGACTCTAGTACGACCTCGCGGATTGTCTTTCCAGTCTCATGGGCCTTCCTGGCAATCTCAGATGCCTTGTCGTAACCGACAATGGGTGACAGGCGTGTGACTATCATCAGACTTCGGTCGAGTTGCTTACGAATGTGTTCCTCATCAGCCTTAAGACCCTCCAAGCAGTTCGTCCTGAAAGAATCGATACCTCTTGACAGAAGTCGTATTGAATCAAGTAAGTTCACTATCATGACCGGCTTTGTGACGTTGAGGTCGAGGATACTACCATGAGCCTCTGCTGCGGCAATCGTTGCATCGTTTCCTATCACCTGCAGACACACTTGAATGAGAGCCTCAGACTGGGTGGGATTCACCTTACCTGGCATGATTGAAGAGCCTGGTTCATTCGCAGGGAGGATTAATTCGCCAAGACCAGCTCTTGGTCCACTACCCATCCAACGGATGTCATTTGCCATCTTCATACATGTTAGTGCGATGCTTCTCACAGCAGCACTTGCTCTGACTATAGAGATGTGCGATGAGATGCCTTCCGCCTTTACAGGACTTAACTTGAAGCTGTAACCACCCATGAGCTTGCTGAGTTCCTTCACTACACGTTTGGCAAAGCCTTTGGGTGCATTGAGACCGGTGCCTAGGGCTGTTCCACCTATGGGGAGAATCTCCAGTGTTTCAATCACTGATGGAAGGTCATGCTTGAGTGAGGTTTCTATTTGAAGTCTATAGACAGACAACTCGGTCGAGAGCGGGATTGGTACAGCATCCTGAAGATGTGTCCGACCAACCTTGACGATGCCATCGAACTCATCAACCTTCTCGCCAAGGACAATCCTCAGTCTGTCCAAAGAAGGAATCAGATGAGAACGGATCATTGACAGTACAGAGATGTGCATGGCTGAAGGAATCACATCATTGCTCGATTGTGACATATTGACAGTGTTGTTCGGATGGACTGGAGATTTAGTCCCGAGAGTATGGCCCAGAATCTCGTTTGCTCTATTGGCCAGGACCTCGTTCATGTTCATATTTGTCTGTGTGCCAGACCCTGTCTGATAGACATCGACTGGAAACTGATCAAGCAACTTACCTTCGAGCACTTCATCTACCGCGGTTTCTAGGGCATCGTAGAGTTCCTGAGAAATCAGATTCTCCGCCTTGTTTGCAACGAAACAGGCTTTCTTCACCATAGCAAGTGCATGGATGAACTCAGGAGAGAACGTTCGTCCGCTGATCTGGAAGTTCATTAGTGCCCTTTGGGTATTGATTCCCCAATAGGCATCTGCAGGTACATCTAGTTCACCTAATGTGTCCTTCTCTCTTCTGGTCTTCTCCAATGCAACCTTCCTCCAAGGAGTAACGACTAATGAGCTATATCAGCAAGTCGTCAATTATCTTTTGGACATCCTTGAGATTGGTAGTGTGGTCCTTTAGAGGTACGTCTTCTGGCAAAGCTATGTCTTTGGCAAGGTCTGGAGCGTCAACCTTGTAGAAGACACCTATTGGAATCTTGTCTTTGACCACGAGTGACTTTTCTAAAGCCGCCATTCTGTCCGATACATCATGACCGTTATCCTGCAGTGAGTAGGTGTTGTCGTTGTAGAATTTCCAGGTCAACTGGCGGTTCCAAGTCTGGCAGGGTTGAAGGATGTCTATCACTGCAAAGCCCCTGTGTTTGATGGCCTGGACCATCAACTTCACCAGAGCCTTCTGATCGCCAGAGAATCCACGAGCGACAAATGTTGCCCCTGCAGTAATGGCTTGTGCGACTGGATTAGCTGGTTCCATCGGAGCTCCTGGTGGAGGTGGCGAGGTGTTTGAAATATAGCCTCGTGGTGCAGCTGGTGAGAACTGACCTTTAGTCAGCCCCATGACTCCATTGTTATGGATGAACACTGCGAGGTTGACATTCCTTCTTGCTGCATGAACAAAGTGTCCGAGACCCTCACCCAGTGTGTCGCCATCTCCTGCATGGACAATGACCTCAAGGTCTTTGTTTGCCATGTGGATACCAGTACCCACAGGAATTGGCCGACCGTGCAGTGTGTGGAAGCTGTTGAGACCTCCGATGTAGTGAGGAATCTTTCCTGAGCAACCGATACCAGACGATATCACAAGATTGTGGACTGGAATGTCCATTTCTACTACAGCCTTCTTCAAGGCAGCCAGGATTCCGAAATTTCCGCAGCCTGTACACCAAGTTACCTTCTGTGGCCCTTCGAGTTGATCTGGATCTGTCATTTGATACCAGCCTCCTTCAGCTCTTCAACAATCCATCTCGCTGTCATGGGCCTCCCGTCGTACTTGTTGATATGGTGGTCAACAGATATTCCAGTGGCCATCTTTACAAGTTGGGCAAACTGAGAGGTCACATTCTGCTCCACTGTGATGATCTGCTTCGACTTGCTGAGGACCTTCCTTAGCTTGTCAGTCCGCAACGGATAGATGTCGCAGAAGTGGAGTTGATTAATGGAGACCCCTGCATCCTTCATCATCTGCATGGCCTCGTATGCAGCGCCCCAAGTCGACCCCCAGGTGAGGATTGTATAGTCTGCTTCCTCGTCACCATAGAGCTCAGGGGGATTAAGAGAGTCCATGATTGTTGGTATCTTGTTCATGAACTTGGCTACCATCTTGTTCCGCATGTCAGCATTCTCAGTGATGTGACCATCCTCACGATGGACGTTGCCCGATGAGACTACACTCTTGCCCTCGTCACCAGGGAATGCTCTTGGAGAGATTCCATCAGGAGTCAGTAAATAGCGTTTGTAATCCGAATCTGGGCCTTCTTTCGCTAGTTTGCCCCTGTCAATCTTGACATCCGAAACATCAATTCTTGGAATGTTCATGACAGAGTCAGCGAAGTATTGGTCGCCCAAAATCATGACAGGAATCTGGAACTTGTCTGCAAGGTTGAATGCTCGAGTTGCTACATCGAAAGCCTCGACAGGGTTCTTTGGTGCGAGCAGTATTCTTGGAAACTCACCCTGACTAGCGAATGCCATGAAGAATAGATCAGCCTGCTCCGTACGAGTGGGCAATCCAGTACTTGGCCCCGGTCTTTGAGCATTGTAGATGACAATAGGGGTCTCAGCCATTGCAGCTAGACCTATTGCCTCTGCCATCAGTGCGAACCCTCCTCCGGAAGTGGTGACCATCGAACGTGCTCCAGAATATGAGGCCCCAATGGCCATGCAGATGGATGCAATCTCATCCTCTGTCTGTAATGCACCAATCTTCAGATCACGTGAGTAAGAAACAACATCCATGAACAGGGATGTAGAGGGACTCATTGGATAGGATGAAATCCATTTCAGGTTCGCAGCCATTGCTCCGAGAGCAAGTGCTCGATTGCCTGTCAGTAGTAGTCGGTCCTTACTTGGTCCTTTCTCGAGAGTGTCTAGGTTGTAACGACACTTTCCAGTGAATGTGTCCATAGTCAGATCGTACAGTGCCTTTGCTACAGAAACATTCCCTTCAACTATCTTCTCTCCTTTCCTTCCGAAGATTGTATTGAGAACTTCTTCTGCCAATTTGAATGGGAACTTGATGACCGCAAGAATTGCTCCCAGAGCTGCAGCATTCATCATTCGAATGTTACCCCCTATTTCCTTCGCAGTGGTTTCGAGGGGTGCACGAAAGTGACACGCCTCTAGGTCATCAAACTCGATGGAATCATCAAAGATGATCACACCCTCCTCTACCAACTTGTCACGTTGTCCGACAACAGCATCACGGGAGAGTGCAACAATGACGTCGATATAGTCCACAGGAGCGTAGACTGGTTTATCACTCACACGAACCTGGGTAAAGTTGTATCCTCCTCTTATCCGGGATTCAAAGTCTTTGATTGTAAACGTGTAGAAGCCAGCTTCGACGAAGACCTGAGTAAGGAGGTCTCCGATTGTGTCAATTCCTTGGCCAGCCTCTCCACCAATATTGAATGTGATGTCCAACTAACATTCCTCTCATTGATGTTGGATTATGAGTATGCAGACCACATGGTTCTTACTTATCACCTTTACTTCATGGCAAGAAACATTGGACACGATTCAGCCTATTCTCCGAGCCAGTCATCCTCACTCGTTTCATTT
>Ga0209536_100010129_pt1 | contig 13938 bp, 15 predicted proteins | sample DeeMarSeWOR28_12_FD_187461 | JGI IMG/M metagenome (GOLD analysis project Ga0209536, IMG submission 187461) | Marine sediment microbial communities from White Oak River estuary, North Carolina - WOR-2-8_12 (SPAdes) (version 2) | ecosystem: Environmental > Aquatic > Marine > Intertidal zone >...
GGCGCCACGGCTATTCCGAAATCGTCGTAAAAAGCTCCTTGGGATCAGCGATGCCCTCGAGCTGTTCGATATGACGCTTCTCTTCGTCGATTATCTTCTGCAGGGATTGACGCGCCGCCGGTTCTTCCACAAAGGGTTTTAACACTTCGTAAAAGATGATCGAATCCTTTTCAAATTCGATAAAGATCTGGATCAGGTCATCCCCGTTGTCGATGGTTGAGAAATCAACATCCTTGAGGGAAAAATTTTTTTCTCCCAGCATTTCATTAAAGAGTTCCCGGCTCATTTCTTCGGCAAACGGGTTGTCACTCCTGGTTTCCAGCTTGTGCTTCAACTCGGCGAACCAGTCAGCATGCTTTAATTCTTCTTCGGCCATCCACTCCAGCAGCGGAACAAGGTTGGGATCGGCCACCTTTGTGATGGCGTCACGGTAGACGGCTTCACCGTTTTTTTCCAGCTTTATTGCCAGATCGAGTATTTCCTTGGCCGAAAACAATTGGGGTTTGCTCCTTGCGATAAAGGCGATGGTTCCCATAGAGTAAAGCCAATAAAGAAAATAAAGTCAAGCACTATCCTTTTTATTTGACGGCCGTTGTTGGTAGCTGCTACCCTAGTTGCCGGCAAGATGACGACGAACCCAAACACAGCGCAATCTATCGCCGAGGCTGCAACCGTAATCCTCACCCGCGAAAGGGCAGGCAGACTTCAGATCTATCTTCTCCAAAGAAGCGCCCAAAGCGGGTTTATGGCGGGCAATTATGTCTTCCCCGGGGGGACGCTGGACCCTGAAGACCGGGATACCCGTCTATTTGCCATGCACAGCGACCTGGATCTCAGCACGATCGCAAATCGGTTCGGCGGAGACCTGAGCGCCGAAAGGGCCCTGGCTTTTTGTGTCGCCGCCATTCGCGAGACCCTGGAGGAGGCCGGCGTCTTTCTTGCGCACCATGAGGTAAATCCCGAACAGAAGCTGTCACAGGTATGCGACTTGCGCCTGACAGCCAGTCTGGAAAAGAACTGGCTCGCAAAACTTGTCGCCGTCACCGGGTGGCGCCTGAGCTTAACCGCGCTGTCACGCTGGTCGCACTGGATAACACCGGCGCAGATGAAGCGTCGCTACGACACCCGCTTTTTCCTGGCCGACATGCCGGCTGGTCAATATTGCCAACCCGATAGCTGTGAGACGTTACAGGGATTGTGGATCGCCCCCGGAGAGGCCCTGGCAGGCAACCTGGACGGGACAATCCCCTTGAGCCCGCCAACACTTGTGACCTTGCACGAGCTTTCAAGATATCGAAATCTATCGGGTCTGCAGGCAGACGCCCGCCACAGATCCTGGGGACCGGCATTTTCTCCCCGGCTGGTACCGTTGGCCAAAGGGGCTGTCATTGTCGAGCCCTGGGATCCGCAGTACCGCGAAACAGAAATCCGCATTGACCTCAAGCAACTGCCGACTGCCGTCCTACCGGTGGAAGAACCTTTCTCAAGAATCTGGTATGACGGGCGGCTCTGGCGGCCAATTCGAGCCTAAAAACCTTCGGATTCATCCAATTGCAGACAGGTTTCAATCAACAGAGGACAGAGGAAAAGACAGAAAACGGATGATACCGTGCTCACTGTTGCCACCGCCCATGCCCTGATACAAGATGCGGATTATGCCGCGGCCTATCGTGAGTTCGGCCGCCGTTATCCCGCAGCCGGCTGCGGCGGAACTTTTGTAAGCTGGCTGATGAGTGATGACGCACCACCGTACCATAGTTGGGGCAACGGTTCGGCCATGCGGGTCAGCCCGGTGGGTTTTGCCGGAAATTCCCTGGAAGCTGTCCTGGCAGAGGCCGCCAAAAGTGCCGCTGTCACGCATAACCATCCCGAAGGCATCAAAGGTGCCCAGGCGGTGGCGAGCGCGGTCTTCATGGGGCGCTGCGGCAGAACCAAGGAAGAGATTCGCGCTTTGATCAGTGATAGGTCCGGATATGATTTAACCCCGACCATTGACCAAATACGCCCCGGTCGGACACAGGTCGCATGGTGTGCCCGACGCCGACGGTCACCCGATAGCTATTGCGTTAAAGAGCATAAGCCGCTAATATTAAGTGTTAACCTATAAAGGGGGGAATCGCTTTGAGGCTGAAATCTACCGGCGTTATGTTCGTCTTCCTGTTGCTGTCCGTCACCACCGGCCCGGCCCAGGAGCTTACCATTATCAGCGAAGACAATCCGCCGTTTAACTATCTTGAAAACGGTGTCTTCACCGGATCGTCCACCGAAGTCGTGCGCGAAATTACGCGCCGTCTAAACCTGCCAGCCGAAATTAAGGTATTTACCTGGGCCCGGGCTTATCAGCTGGCCCTGACCCAGCCCAATGTGGTCCTTTTTTCAACCGCGCGCACCCAGGAACGGGAAAATCTGTTTCACTGGGTTGGGCCGATCTACAAAGTGCGCTTTGGCTTTTACGCCCGCCGGGGATCAGGACCCTATCCGACCTGTCTGGCTGATGCCCAAAAAGTCAGAGCCATCGCCACCTACAAGGATGACGTCAGGGAGCAGCTTCTCAAATCCTTGGGGTTCACCAATCTGGACAGCTCCAAATCACCTGCCAGCAATCTGAAAAAGTTGCTTTCCGGCCGTGTGGACCTGTGGCTCTACAGTAACCTGGGCGTAAGATCGATTGCCAAACGGATCGGCATCGACCCGGACGAAGTGGAGCTCGTTCTGCCTTTCAAAGATAACGACGCCTATATCGCCATCTCCAGGGGCACGCCGCAGGCCGTGGTTGACCAGTGGCAGGCCGCCCTGGATAATATGAAGCGCGAGGGCGTCTTTGAAAAGATCAGCAAACAATGGCTGCCGGATGAAAGTATCCCCAAAATTCGACCGTTGGTATCCAAATCAGAATTGGCGGCGTTGAAGTTGAATATTTACACCGAAAACTCCCCGCCCGCCAATTATCTGGAAAACGGCTTGCTAAAAGGTTTGTCGGTTGATATTGTCCGCGAGATTTTACGGCGCCTCGATATGCCGGACAACATCCAGGCCGTGCCCTGGGCCAGGGGGTACACCCTGGCCCTGACCCAGCCCAACGTGGCCCTGTTTTCCACCACCCGCCTGCCCCAGCGGGAGAAATTGTTCAAATGGGTGGGGCCCCTGTACTCCCAGACCTGGGGATTTTATGCCCGCAAGGACTCGGCCTTAAACATCACCTCCCTGGCTCAGGCCAAAACCGTGCCCCGCATCGGAACCTATCACAAAGATGCCAAGGAGCAGTATCTGCTGACCAACGGATTTCGCAACCTGGTCAGCACCAACAAGAATCTAAGCAATATTCGCCACATCATGGACGGAACCATCGATTTGTGGGTCAGTTCAGATTTAAACATGCCGTACCTGGCCAGGCAGGCCGGGATCAATCCCGACCGGCTGAAACTGGTCCTGCCATTTAAACGGGTCCAAAATTATATTGCCTTTTCGATTAAGAGCCCTGAATCATTGGTGACCCTGTGGCAGCAGACCCTGGATGAATTAAAACAGGATGGCACCTACGACCGCTTGTGTGCCCGATAAACCGGTTGGGTAATAGCTTATCGCCCAAAGGAATTGGATTTTTCAGACGATCAAATATGATCCTTCCGCCGCAAGGAGAAGATTGTGGAAAATGCGGATCGCATGACATCCCCAAAAATCGGTCAACTGTTCGGGCGGCGATCGCTGTCCAAAGAACTGGCCGTCAGCCTTATTCTGGTGTTGATTTTGTTCCAGGGCGTCTTGTTGGCGTATGCTTACAGCCGGCAGTCGCGCTTTCTGATGCAGGAGCTCGAGAAGAATGCGGATGATTACGCAGAAAAACTCAGCGAAGTGCTGGTGGTACCCCTGTGGGATTATGATGACGAGCAAATCGGCAAAGTCGGTTTATCCTTTCTGCAAAGCGATGTGATCGACGGAATTCACATAAAAGATGCAAGGGGCAAAACGCTGTTTAGGGCCGTCGGCCGGCAGAGCACCGAGAGCGTGCTGAACCGCAGCGTTGCCATCACTTACAGGGATCAGGTGATCGGCTATGCGGATCTGGTCTTCTCATTGGGCACGATCAACAAGGATCTGTCCTGGCTGCGCAACACCATCCTTATGGTCCTGGTTCTCTCACTGGCCGTGATCTTTTTTACCGCCAGAATCCTTTTGCGCGTATTTATGCGCAAGCCGCTCGACATTCTCCAAAACGGCATCGACCGGGTCGCTCAAGGAGACTATGCCTATGAATTTGATGAGATTCATCACATCGAGCTTACCGGTATTGCCCAACGGATCAAAGAAATGGCAACCGATATTCAGGCCCGAGAAACTTCTTTGCAGGTTATTAACAAAGAACTGCAAACTGAGATAACCGTGCGCAAACATGCCGAAGCAAAAATTCGCGAAAATGAAGAAAAATTGCGCAAAGCCCAGAAGATGGAGGCGATCGGAACCCTGGCCGGCGGTGTTGCCCACGATTTGAACAACGTGCTATCGGGCCTGATCAGCTATCCGGAGCTGATTTTGATGGACCTCCCCGAAGACAGCCCCTTGAAACCCTCCGTTATGGCCATCAAAAAGTCAGGCGAAAAAGCGGCCAACATCGTTCAGGACATGTTAACCCTGGCCCGCAGAGGCGTGGCCGTTGCGGAGGTGGTCGACCTCAATGATATCATCACGGACTACCTGAAAAGTCCTGAATGTGAAACACTGAAACAGACCCATCCCGGCGTAACCCTTGACGTCAAACTTGACCCCGATCTTCTGGGAACCAAAGGTTCCCCCGTGCACCTGTCCAAAACCATCATGAACCTGGTCTCCAATGCCGCCGAAGCCCTGGTTGACGGCGGGACGGTTTCGATCACAAGCGAAAATTGCTATATCGACCAACCGATCAGCGGCTATGACGACATCGAAGAGGGCGATTACGTCAAGCTGACCGTCAGCGATACCGGTATCGGAATGGCGGCCGAGGATATCGAACGAATTTTTGAGCCGTTTTACACCAAGAAGGCCATGGGAAGAAGCGGCACCGGCCTGGGAATGGCGGTTGTCTGGGGAACGGTCAAAGACCACAATGGCTATATAGATATTCAAAGCACCGAAGGCAAGGGAACCACGATTTTTGTTTATCTGCCTGCCTGCCGGCAACCTTCGGCCGGCAAGGCACCCCGGCGTTCCATAGAAGACTACAGGGGCCAGGGCGAATTTTTACTGGTTGTAGACGATGTCAAGGACCAGCGTGAAATTGCTGCTGGAATTCTAACGAGGCTGGGTTACAAGGTAGCGGCGGTGGCCAGCGGCGAAGCGGCCGTTGACTACCTGAAATCCCGGGCGGTGGACCTGCTTATTCTGGATATGATCATGGACCCCGGTATGGACGGTCTGGCGACCTATAAACAAATCCTTCAACTCCATCCCACCCAAAAAGCCATCATTGCCAGCGGCTATTCGGAATCCGAGCGTGTCAAGGAAGCCCAAAAACTGGGCGCCGGTGCCTATGTCAAGAAGCCTTATTTGATGGAAAAATTAGCGATTGCCGTCAGAGAAGAGCTGGACCGGTAGCTGACATTATGGGTAATTTACCCCTGGACCGTCCCCACCTTCCATCGGTCTTCATCGGCTGTCCTGACTGCCGCTTGTCAAGTGATTGACGGCAAATATTGCCGCTGTGGTCATCACGGCTAAAGAATCCGCCTCTAACAATCTGAAACCACTCTGATAATTTTTTCCACCACGTTGGCATTCTGTTTGCATCTTTTAATTTGAAGCCATTAAAAGGCCACCCGTTCAATCCCACAGCAGGAGCTGAAAATGATAAAAATTTTATATATGGCACTGCTTTTGTCGGCCCTGGGTCTGTCCCTGGGGGCACTCTGGCTGGCCGTAAAAGAATTATTGTCAGATTAGAAGCGATCCGTAAATTGGACACCCGGCAGCTTCAAAAAAAGGCGGATACCCTATCCCCTACCGGTATCGTTAAGAGGATTCGAAGCGATTGCCAATTATGAGAATTCGCTTTTCCAGGGCCATGGATCCGTCGAAGTTCCTGTTGCCGCCCTCCCTTTTTGAGCAGATCCACCCTTCAATTGTTTCATTATTCAAAATTCGGGTTGAAAACCATTAATATATTTGTAAAAATAGTAAAGTTGGGCCAATTGCGGGCGTGATTCATGGACCTTCATGTTGGAAGAGAGCGCAGCACCCGCCATACAGGCATACTACCTTTGAGATTGGAGCATAGCGAATGTTCAAAGAAAGCAAGATCAACCAGCGATTACAAAAACTGGAACAGCACCTGAAACAGGAAAATCCAATCCTCTCAGAAGTTGTTCAAAATTTTCGCGAGTTGGATCGTATCAGCCGCAAATTAGGCTTTTTGCAGCGCGAGGAATCCCACGCCACCCGAACCCCCTGGTGGCCGCTGATTTCAATTCTGGGTATTTATTCAGCGGGCAAATCCACCTTCATCAACAATTTTTTGCAGTATAATTTGCAGGACGTCGGCATACAGGCGGTCGACGATAAGTTCAGCGTGATTTGCTACACCCGGGATGAAAAAGAGCGCGTTTTACCCGGATTGGCGCTGGATGCAGATCCACGCTTTCCTCTATACAAAATCAGCCAGGCCATCGAAGAGGTCGCCGCCGGGAAAGGCGAGCACATCGATGCCTACCTGCAGCTGAAAACCTGCCCAAGCCCAATGCTAAAAGGCACCATTCTGATCGACTCCCCCGGCTTCGATGCCGACGCTCAGCGCACCTCCACCTTACGGATTACCGACCACATCATCGATCTGTCGGACCTTGTGCTGGTTTTTTTCGATGCCCGGCATCCGGAAACCGGCTCGATGCGCGACACCCTTGAACATCTGGTAAAAACAACCGTTAACCGGCGGGATTCGAACAAGTTTTTATACATCCTGAATCAAATCGATGTAACTGCCAATGAAGACAGCCTGGAGGAGGTATTCGCCGCCTGGCAGCGGGCTCTGGCCCAATACGGCTTGACAGCAGGCAGTTCCTTCGCCATTTACAACAAGGACTCGGCCATTGCCTTTGAAAACGAAGATGTGCGGGCACGCTTTGAGAGCAAATGTGATGCTGACTCCAGGGCTATTTACCGCCGCATTGAACAGGTGGGCGTAGAACGCGCCTATCGGATTGTCGGCATGCTGGAGCAAATTGCCCAGATGTTAAAGCAGGATGTCGTTTCACTGCTGCAGCGGTTTATCACCCGCTGGCGGCGCAAGGTTCTGTGGTTGGAAGCAACGATTGCCGCCGGCTTGGTGGCGGCGTTTCTGGCGCTGACCATCTGGGGCGGTTACTGGGAAGGTCTGGCGCTGAAGCTGCCGTTCTGGGACCTGGTGGCGCGAAATATGTTTGTCAAATACGGGTTTCTGGCCCTTTTGGTTGCCGGGGCGGGATATGGGCATTTCAGTATCCGGCGCTGGGCGGCAGAAAAAGTCAAAAAGAAATTGCTGGCAGAGATAAAAGATCCGGATATGCTTGCCAATTACCAGCGGGCTCTACACAAGAGCAGCCGCTGGTGGCGCAGTCTATTTTTGCCGAATCCTGCAGGCTGGGGGCGGCGCACAGCGGCCGGGCTGGAAAAGGTGGTGGAAGCCAGCAACGCTTATATCCAAAAGCTCAATGATGAGTTTACCAACCCTTCGGGAGAAGAAAAACTGGCACCGTCAATCGAGCAGCAAGCTGCAGCAGATTCCAATCGTCGCGACATCGGGCGAATTGAATCGGAAAATACCCTGCGGGCTGCCAACGGCAGGATAAATTCAGAAAACTGAAGTGACTGAACACCCGTATTGAGTCCTGGAAATATTATTTTAATATTTCTAATTACCGTGTCTTGTTGCTCACGGATCATTCCGAATCGGCTGTTATGGGCAAAACAGTTAAAACCATTGAAATCTCCGCAGACGATGCTGTTTTCTGGCTCGATGCCAATGGCAACTGGCACAACTCCGACGGCAAATTCAGGCATAAAAAGATCATCGATTATTTTCACGCCAGCATTAGACGGGACGACAAGGGCTATCACCTGTACCAGGCCCATGAAGACTGCATAGAAAAAGTATATTTCCATCATGAAGATACGGCCCTGTTCGTTTTCGATGTCCTGCCGCAAACCGACATCATGCTGGTGCTGAACACCAAAAGGAAGGTCAAGTTAAGCCCACGCAAACTGTCCATCACCAATGACAGCCTCTACATGCACCGGGGCCATGAGATCATTAAATTCGCCGAACAGGGTTTAATGAAAATCGCTCCGTTTTTGGAGGAGGACGGCGATCAGCTGTTTATCCGATCCAAAAACAGACGCTACCGCATACCCACCCGGGTAGAAAAGGAGAATATATAATGGGCCTCAGAGATATATTTTCATCTTATACCAACATGAATACAGACCAGCTTCAGTCCTTCATCGACGCCAACAAGGAGGGAAGTTATACATTGTTGGATGTACGCCAGCCATCGGAATATGAAACCGCACGGATCCCTGGAAGTCAGTTGATGCCGCTTCCGACGCTGGACGAGCGGCTGCAGGCATTGGATCCCGAAAAGCCTGTCATCGCCTACTGAGCCGCCGGCCGTCGCAGCCGTGCTGCTGCACAAATTTTGACCGGCAGGGGGTTCAAGCAGGTATACAACCTGAATGGCGGCATCGCGGCCTGGCAGGGTCTTGCAGCTGCAGGGCCCGAAGCGATGGGGATGATTCTCTTAAAAGGTGATGAAACCCCGCAGGATATTATCTACCTGGCCTATGGTCTGGAAGAGGGCTTGCGAAAATTTTATGCAGCAGCAGCCAAACTGGCCACCGCTGCAGAGGTTGCCAGCGTCCTTTCCAATCTGGCTGAAATTGAAGTTCGCCATAAACAAAAATTATTTGATCTGTATCAATCCATAGATTCCGCTGTTACAACCCTCGCAAGCTTTGAGGACACCGTCAACTCCGAATTGATGGAAGGCGGCCTGGACCCTGACAGACTGTTGGGAGAAAGCACGCCGGACTTTAAAACAGCTTCAGACGTGCTTAACTTTGCCATGATGCTGGAAGCCCAGGGAATGGATCTGTATATGCGCTATGCCGAAAAAAGCCGGGACCCCCGCGTCAAGGAGATCCTGTTTGCAATGGCCGATGATGAAAAAGCCCATTTAAAAAGCCTCGGCGATTTGTTTGAAAAGATATGAAAACACAACAGTACGATAAAATGAAATCCATGTTCCACCTGATTGAGCATGACTGGCAGAGCATTAATCCGATGGAACTGGTAATATATCAGCTGGCCCGCGGCAACACCTTCAATATGCGGGTCATTGGCCTTGAAGGCATCCAACGTTTCAAGGAAACTCACCCGGATTGTGCCATCACGTTCAAGCCCAATCATTTGAGTGAAGCCGATTTCATTCTGCTCAGCATTCTGTTTAGAGAAAATAATATGAAGGTGCTGGTAGAGGGCGGCTCGAATCTTTTTATAGAAGACATCGATATTTTCAGAGACATCCTGCCCGGATATATTCTGGAAGACCTCAGAAGCTTCGCGGACACGCATCAAATGAGTATTGCACGTTATTTGTCTACCCGGGGGGCGTTTAAAGTATTTCGTGAACCGCAGAAGGTCAGACAGCCGGACGGCAGCGAAATAGACATGGGACGCAAGGAAATTATTTCCTTAACCCGCGCCTATCGCTATCACCTCGTCAAGGAAAAGGAAATGTATGTTACCTTTCCAGGCTTTTCTTCCATCAAACTGGGCCTGCTTGAGATGCTGAAAAAAGACGGCACAAAAACCGGCCGCAGCTATACCGGCAAGATCGACGGGTTTCATCACCTGCCCTTCCAAATCGATATCGAAGCATCGTTGTATGCCAATGTCGAGGTCTATGCCGTGCCGGTGAACATCGCCTATGAGCGAGTTCTGGAGGATGAACATTTTGCCGAGTTGGCCCGGCTCTATGAAAACGGCAAGGGTAAGCGCGAGATCTACTTAAAGGATCTCGGCTATATTGTTAAAGAATTTTATAGTGACAAACGCAAAGCCAATCTGTCCATCAAATTCGGTGAGCCCCAAAAAATGGTGACCACTGACCTGAAAGATTCCTTTGCCGGACGGAAAATTAAAAGCGCCGCCCATAAATACGCCCAGAACCTGTTCGACAGCGTTTTAACCATGCAGCCCCTGTTCCCGGCCAATATTTATTTTTCGGCTTTTGATGAAAACTTCAACCGGACGCCGGTGCGGGTAATGAAAGAGAAGATCGATGATTTCAGAGACTATCTTGGAACACTGGTGTGGGGCAAGGACAAACGCCGGGTCGACCTGCATTATGTCCTGGGCTATAACCAGCACATCATGTCGGCTGATGAAATTATCAATCGAACCTTTCAGATCTTCAGCCGGCCCAACAGACATATCACGGCCATTGATGGGGATATGTTTGTGGTCTACAACCGCGAGGTAGCCCAACAGTACAAGAACCATACCGCCCATTTCTTTGAAAACATGTCGCAAGCTTGATTGCCCAAAAAAGCGGTTTCAAATTTGGGATGAGGTCAAAAAGATACCGCCCACCACCCCGGATGATCGCATGCAAGAGCTGATAAAAAAAATTCGCGCCTTTGCCCGCGAAAGAGATTGGGACCAATTTCATTCCCCCAAGAATCTGGCGATGGCGCTAAGTGTTGAAGTCGCTGAAATTGTTGAACATCTCCAATGGCTGACCCAGGATCAAAGCAACCGACTTGAGGCCGACCAGCTGGATAAAATTCGTGCCGAGATCGGCGATGTGATGATTTACCTTACCCGGCTGGCAGACCGCCTCGGAATCGATCCCCTCCAGGCCGCCCACGAAAAAATGCGGATCAACGAAGAAAAATACCCGGTGGCAAAGGCCAGGGGCCTGGCCACTAAATACACTGATCTATGAAAAGGGTTCAGGATTCAGAGTTCACGGTTTGGCGGCCTGTCGGATGAGGGCGGACCGGTCAAATTCCACCAAAGCAAAAAGGACCTCCATGCCGCTATCACGTAAGGAAATCAAGGAATTACTGATTGAATGGAACCAGGCCTGGGACCGGCATGACCTTGATGGCGTTATGCAGCTGTTCCACCCGGATGTCCTGTTTGAAAACTGGACCGGCGCCAGGATCCGGGGCAGTGACAACCTGAAAAAGGCCTGGGCGCCCTGGTTTGAGAACCATGGCGGCTTCCGCTTTACCGAGGAAGATACCTTTATCGATGAGGTTGAGCAGAAAGTGCTCTACCGCTGGCAGCTTGATTGGCCTTGCTGGGGAAAGGAATTCCAGGGGGCACATGAAATCCGGCGGGGGGTGGACGTGCTTCATTTTAAGGACGGTAAAATAATCCAAAAACTAACCTACTCTAAAACCACCATTGAGGTCGATGGACAACGGATGGCATTGTCAGCCGCTCCCATGGGGGACCAACAGATCGCCGGCTGAGCCTGATGCGCCGGCGCAACTGCCTTCGACAGGCCAGCGGCAACCTTTCCGGGCAGGGGCATCACGCCGCCTCCCCCCCGGCTGTTCGTTTCTGAGTGCACGGCAGACCGGCGCATCACCCGGTCATTTGGCCTTGGCCTGTTCCAGTTCTTCGATGATTTCCTTTAAGCGAAATTCCCGGGCCTCGACCTTGACCATCATCATGCCGAACGATTCAGCCAGCTCACTGAGTACGCCGGGATATCTGCCTTTTTTCGAAAGCTCGAACAAGCGCTCGGAGTCTGTCTTGTCGTATTTGCCGGAGGCGATTTTTTTACAGCACGTATTGAGCATTTCAAACAAATCAAGATAATAGCGTTCAAAATCCATTGCCGATATCTCCTTGACGCCTTCTAGGTGGATGAACTTTCAAGTATCAATATATTAATTATTGCCGCATTGGCAAGAGATTGAGGACAGGTTCAAGGGTTCATCGTTCAGGGTTCAAGGTTATTGTGGGATTTCCGAACCGCAGGACTTCGCAACCCTGAACATTTGAACGCTGAACCCTTAACCCTAAACTTATTGACTCCCAAAGAATATTTATGATATTCGGCTGGTTGGAGAAACGAGGGAGACCCATCACCATGACCGAGCAGCTAAGCCTGTTTCCGGAAAACGCGCTGAATCTTATAGATACCCTCCCGGATGAAAACCTCGCTGAGTTGGACACCGCACTCAATCCGGTAGACGAAGTCTTTGCGTCCCTGACACGCTTTAGAAATAGCCGCGAATTTGTAGATTTGATGCAATTTATCTCGCGCTTTCCGAATTACTCCACCTTTAACGGATTGTTGCTTTATCTCCAGAATCCTTTGGCCACCTATGTTGCCACCGCGCGGACGTGGGCCCGAAAGTATAGCCGCAAGCCCAAGCCGAATGCCAAACCCCTGGTAATTTTGGCACCCATGGCCCCGATCCTGTTTCTGTTCGACATCCAGGACACAGAGGGCGCTGCAGTGCCGTCCACCTTGCTACAGCCCCGGGAGATCGATGATCAACTGCTGGGAAAGTTTTATGCAACCACATTGCACAATGCCGCCATTCACGGCATCGCGGTCTATGAAACCCCTCTGGACAATGATGAGATCGACAGCGTCAATCGAATCACCCCGGCTTTAAGAAAAAAATATAAGGCGTTAAACCTCCCCAAAGATACCAGCTATCTGATCTTCATCGATAAAACCCTGCCGCCGCAGAGTCGGTATGCTTCCCTTGTCCATGAACTCGGTCACATATGTTGCAGCCATCTGGGCATCGATCGGCATGCCTGGTGGCCGGAACGCCGGGATCTAAATATCAGGGGCGAAGAGATCGAAGCCGCAGCGGTTGCCTATCTGGTATGTCGGCGCAACGGCTTGAGAGCCAATGCAGAGGATTATCTGCCTCGATTTTCCGGACCGCATCAGGAGATCCCCCCCTTCAGCATGAATGCGGTCACCCAGGCCGCCGGTTATATCGAAGACATGGCCAAGCACCGCTGGAAGGCACCCAAGAAGCGTCGTTAACATTAGAAGTTGTCCTGAAAGGCGCCCCTTTGAGAATTAAAATCGGCGCGTCATCCGGCTATGCTGCTAACCTCGGTCCCGCCGCGACCTCGAGCCAATCCGCCCCAGGCGGATTTGAATTATTTTCAAAAAGCGATGGGAAATCAGTTTCCCAAATTTTGGGAAATCTTTTACACAGAAACTATTATCACCCCCGCAGCCATCCTATCAACCGCTTGATTTTAATATAAATATTTTTTTGTCCAAGCTTGCACGATTTTTGCTATGTCCAAATTTAAGAAGTATTGGCAGGTGATTTAAGTCTATGCATACGGTCGCCTGGATCAACTTTTGCAAACATTTAAAAACAGCAACCCTCACAGGAGGCTCAAATTGTCTGATTTTCATGAAATGGCTATCAATTTGCGGACACGGAAAGAACGCGCCTTTCAGACCAAAACCCCCGCTTACAATATCGACAACGGCGGTCGGCGGCTGGGGATTGAAAGACGGCAATTCAACTATTCGCATTACTATCCCGAGAGAAGAATCGGCGATGAGCGCCGAAACATTCCGGAGAGAAGGACTGAAGTGAGCGCCGAAGCAAACAGCTAATAGGGGAAATTTAAAAGCGCATATGGAAAACAAGCTCGAGCAGAATGAAATTTACTTCGGAAGTCAGAGCGGCTTCACCTTGCTGGAGATGATGTGTGTGTTGGTTATCCTCGGGATGGTATTCTCGATTACCATCCATAAATTTAACGACTTATCTGAGACTGCTTATCAAAAAGCTCTCCAATCAGCCATCCAGGAACTCAATATCCGAGAGACTTTGATCTGGTCGGATTTTAAAATATCCACCGATGGCTGGCTAAGTGACGAGGACGTCTTTAAACGCCTCGATACAAAACTCGGCGGAGAATAC
>Ga0209536_100010130_pt1 | contig 13937 bp, 13 predicted proteins | sample DeeMarSeWOR28_12_FD_187461 | JGI IMG/M metagenome (GOLD analysis project Ga0209536, IMG submission 187461) | Marine sediment microbial communities from White Oak River estuary, North Carolina - WOR-2-8_12 (SPAdes) (version 2) | ecosystem: Environmental > Aquatic > Marine > Intertidal zone >...
ACGAGATCATGATCGGTACAGCCGCGATCCGCAATCTGATACGCGAGGGCAAAATTGCCCAGATGTATTCCGCTATTCAGACGGGTCAGTCTGCGGGGATGCAAACACTGGATCAGAATCTGCATGAACTCCTCAGCAAGGGAATCATCAGCAAAGAAGAAGCGCGCTTTAGGGCGGTCAACAAAGACGATTTCTAGTCGATAACGGCCGGATTAACGAATTTTTTATGGGAGTTGAGTGATGGAACGCGATCAGGCAACAAGGATGATGCAGACCTTGCTCAAAAAAATGGCGGCGAAGGACGGGTCCGATCTTTTTATTACGGCTGGTTTTCCGCCGGCAATAAAGATTGACGGCGAAATTCATAAAGCTGCGGAACAAAGCCTTACGGCAGCGCAGAGTGCGATCATTGTCCGGTCGATCATGAACGACAAGCAGGCCCGGCAGTTTGATGCGACCCAAGAATGCAATTTTGCAATATTTCCCCAGGGTATCGGGCGTTTCCGTGTTAGCGCGTTTATTCAGCAGGGGCAGGTCGGCGCCGTTATTCGGCGCATCGTCACCGAGATACCGACAGTCGAAGATCTCGAACTGCCCCCGATACTTAATGAGATTGCGATGACCAAGCGCGGTTTGGTCATTCTGGTTGGTGCGACCGGTTCTGGTAAATCGACCACCCTGGCGGCGATGGTTGGTTACCGCAATGCCAACTCTCGAGGGCATATCGTTACGATCGAAGACCCTATCGAGTACATGCATCCGCACAATCGCTGTGTCGTCACGCAACGCGAGGTCGGCGTCGATACCGAGTCCTGGCATGCGGCACTCAAGAACACATTGCGGCAGGCTCCGGACGTTATTTTGATCGGTGAGATCCGCGACAGGGAAACGATGGAATATGGAATCCAGTTTGCCGAGACAGGGCATCTTTGTTTAGCCACCTTGCATGCTAACAGCGCGAACCAGGCGCTGGACCGAATTATCAACTTTTTCCCTGAAGAGAAGCGTGACCAGCTGTTGATGGACTTATCCCTGAACATCAAGGGCATTGTTTCGCAACGCCTGCTTCCCCGGGAGTCGGGCAACGGCCGAATTGCCGCGATCGAAATATTGCTCCAGACGCCGCTTATTTCAGACCTTATCTTCAAGGGCGAAGTGGCTGAACTCAAGGAAGTGATGAAGAAATCGAATCGCCTGGGAATGAATACATTCGACCAGGCGCTATTTGATCTTTTCGAGCGCGGCATGATTAGTTACGAGGAGGCCCTGAAAAACGCCGACTCGAAGAACGAGGTTCGACTCCGGGTCAAGCTGGAGAGCAAGCGAGCAGCCTCGGACCCGACCGCTGTAGACGAGGGGCTCGATCTGATTGAAGAAGAAAGCGGTTCAATCATGTAGGAGCATGGGGCTACTCCCATACATCGCAACGAGAATGTAAAGAGTATTAGATGAACGTAGAGCCACTCTTCAAGTTGATGGTAGAAAAAAAGGCCTCGGACCTTTTCTTTACATGCTTTTCGCCCGTAAAGATCAAGATTGACGGCAAAATCATGCCCGTTAACAAGCTTGAGTTGACCCCGAAAATGGTCAAGCAGGCTGCGATGGAGCTGATGAATGAAGAGCAGCTCGACGAATTCAGCCGAGAGCTGGAGATTGACTTCGCGCTTTCCAAGCCAAAGCTTGGCCGTTTTCGAGTCAATATTTTTCACCAGCGCGGCAATATTGGAATGGTGCTGCGTTATATCAGTTCGGATTTGCCCGACCTCGATGCCTTGCTGATGCCGCCATCCCTGAAAGAACTTGTGATGTTTCGCAGAGGTCTCGTCCTGATGGTGGGCGCTACCGGATGCGGCAAGTCGACAACGCTGGCGGGCATGATCAATTATCGAAATGAAAAGACGTCATCACATATTCTGACGATCGAAGACCCGATAGAGTTCCTGCACCCGAACAAGCGCTCTATCGTCAATCAGCGGGAAATCGGTATTGATACGAAGAGTTATGCGCGGGCGCTGAAAAGCGCAGTCCGCGAGGCTCCGGACGTTATACAAATAGGCGAGATTCGTGAGCGCGAATCCATGGAGGCGGCCCTCAACCTGGCAGGCACAGGACACCTCGTGATCACAACCTTGCATGCGAACAACGCCACGGAAGCGCTGGATCGAATGATAAATATGTTTCCGCAAGATCAGCACAGGCAGGTGTTTATGGATTTGTCCCAGTACCTGCGTGCGGTCATCTCCCAGCGACTTGTTCGCGGCAACGACGGCAAGCGCGTTGCCGCAGTGGAGGTGCTGTTGAACAACCCGCATATTTCCGAACTAATCAACAGGGGTGAAATACCCCAGGTCAAAGAGGCTTTCGCCCAAAGCTCAGAATCAGGGATGCAGACCTTCGATTCCTCTCTGCTGACTCTATACAAGTCAGGCAAGATCAGCATGGAAGAAGCGCTGGCGAATGCCGATTCTCGCTCCAACCTCGAAGCGAGCATTCACTTCGGCTAGCCCCGGGGCTCTGTTCAGCCGGGAACTTTGTCCCGCGTAAATGTCGGGGCATCCGGCTTGGATAAATCGGCGTTGTAACGGTAGCCAGCTACGTTAAATTTTTTCAGTTGTGCGGGATCCGTAAGTCCCTTTTTGATGATCCATGCAGCCATCTGCCCGCGCGCCTTCTTGGCGTAGAAGCTGATCATTTTGTACTGACCTTTAGAGAGGTCTTTGAACGCCGGCGAGATGATCCGGGCTTCCAAAAGGTCTTTGTTAACCGCCCTGAAGTACTCGTTCGAAGCCAGGTTAACGACCGTATCAGCATGCAGTGACTTTAGCTGCTTGTTCAGTGCCTCGGTAATGCTGTCGCCCCAGAATTCATACAGATTTTTGCCGCGTTGGTTGGGAAACTTCGTGCCCATCTCTAATCGGTAGGGCTGCATCAGATCCAATGGCCGCAAGACGCCGTAAAGACCGGATAAAATTCGCAGGTGTTGTTGCGCAAATTTTAAATCACTCTCGGAAAATGATTCTGCTTCCAGCCCTGTGTAAACATCACCCTTGAAGGCCAGTGCAGCCTGCTTGGCATTTTTCCTGGTAAACGGCGTTTGCCAGGCATTGAATCGATTTTGATTAAGCTCGCCCAGCTTTGGGCTGATACTCATTAACGAAGAAAGCTTTTTTGCCGAAAGCTTCTGCAATTCGCCTACGAGCAATGCCGACTGCTCAAGAAATGCGGGCTGAGTGGCTGTGCGAATCTTGGCAGGAGTTTCAAAGTCGAGTGTCTTGGCGGGTGAGACAAGTATAAGCATCGTTAAACTCTATTCGGGTAAATCGAATCAGCGCTAAACACGGGCCCGTCTACGCAGACCCGTTTCATGGCTATTTTTCCATCGCTATGGACGGGCACGGCACAACCGGCGCAACCGCCCACCGCACAGGCCATAAACTCTTCGAGGCAGAGCTGGCAGGGGATATCGAATTGTGCCGCCAATTTTGCGGCGGCCGCCAGCATCGGCTCAGGGCCACAGGCAAATATCTCCACGTCAGAAAGCTGCGCGCTGCCGATGGCGTTCAGCCAGTCTTCGGCCAGGCCCGTGACGTAGCCGCGGTAACACCCCTCGTAACCCTGCAGGCTGGCGAGCCGCGACGGTACGCCTAGGTCCTCGAGATCCGGCATGCAGTCCGAAGCCGTCGCCGGAATACCCGGCACTTCGATCGCAGACGGACGCTGCATGAACGGGAAGGGTACTTCCGAGCCCATAATGACCAATGAACTTGCCAGCGAAAAGTTTGCCTGGTGCAGTTGCTCGGCAAGAAAAACCATCGGGGGAATGCCCACTCCGCCGCCGAGCATTAATTTGCGCGGGCGATTCGGGTCGGGCGTAAAGCCGTTGCCGATGGGGCCGAGTATGCTTAGTTCGTCGCCAGCCTTCGCACGGCTTAGCGCCGCCAGGCCGTGGCCGACAATTTTGTAGAGAAAATCGACTTCCCCTGTATTTTTGTTGCTGCGCATAATCGAAAGCGGGCGCCGCATGGGGATGTCGCGGTCGCAGCGTATATGAGCAAAGCTGCCTGCAACGGCTCGCGAGGCGCATTGCGGCGCCTCGACGCGCAGTATGAATTGCTTGCCCGAATGCTCGACATGGCTGATTACACGTGCGTCTTCCAGGAAGATCGTGCCGCGGTGTGAACGGTCGATCGTGGCGGCCATCAGCGGCGCGACTCCTTAGTGGCGGCGAGCACGGCCATCCGCACCGCAAGACCGTTGTTGACCTGTTCGGTTATCACCGATTGCTTGCCATCCGCCACGCTGCCGGAGATTTCCACATCGCGGTTCATCGGCCCGGGGTGCATGACGATCGCATTTGGTTTCGCGAGCTTTACGCGCGCTTCCGTCAACCCGTATCGCTGCAAATATTCGTGGTCGGTCATCAGGCCGGATTTGTCTTTGATACGCTCGCGCTGGATTCGCAAGGCCATGACGACATCAGCGTCCTGCATGCTGCTGTCGATGTCCCGGGAAAAATGCGCCCCCGGATAATTGTTCATGTCAGGCGCAAGCCCGCCCGGTGCGACAAGCCGGAGTTCGTTGTCGCCCATAATCCTCAGGCCTTCGGATATCGACCGTGCAACCCGTGAATGGGCGATATCCCCTATAACCGTGACGACAAGCCCGTCCAGCCTGCCTTTGTGTTTCCGTATCGTCAGCAGGTCGAGCAAGCCCTGGGTCGGATGCGACGCATCGGCTTCGCCTGCATTCAGCACGCTGACATGCGGCAGCACATTGGCGGTAATGAAGTCGGGTATCCCGGGGCCCGCATCGCGCACAACGAAGAGGTCTACCTGCATGGCCTGCAGGGTGTAGATGGTGTCGAGCAGGCTTTCACCCTTGATGCGTGACGACATATTGACGTCGAGGTTCAGCACGTCTGCGCTGAGACGCTTCGCCGCCAGCTCAAAGGAAGCGCGGGTCCGGGTGCTGGGCTCGAAGAACAGGTTGGCTACCGTATGCCCCGCCAGCACGTTGTCTCGCGCAGGTGGCTGCCCCATCGGCGTCTGATAGTGTTCCGCAAGATCGAGAATGCCGGTAATGAACTCCCGGCTCAGGCCATGCAGCCGAATCAAGTGGCGCAATTTGCCTTCGTCAGTGAGTTGTTTTGTAGGCGGTGCGCTGGGCGTCATTGAATTGTTTAGTGGTTCCCGGCAGTCTTGCGCATCCAGCTTTCGGCGATCAGCTGGGCGGCCACTGCGTCCACATCTTCCTTTCTGAGTTTTTTGTTTCGAATGCCTTGACGGCGTTGTTCTCTCAGCAGCGCTTCGGCTTCGACCGAAGTATAGCGTTCATCTATAAATTCTACCGGAATTCCGCAACGGCCAAGCAGCTCTGTTGCGAATTCTTTGACGATGGTTGTCATCTCGGAATCCGTGCCGTCGTGATTGCGGGGCAGGCCGACGACGATAATATCCGGCTGCCATTCGGAGATCAGTTTCCGCAGCCGTTCCCAATTGGGTTGGTTCGCCACGGAGGCAACCGTTTCGAGCGGGCTGGCCGTGCCGGTAACCAGGGAGCCGGTCGCTATACCAATTCGTTTCAGGCCGTAGTCGATTGCCAGCAGCGTGCTGGGTGGTTTGCCGTTCCCCGATTTCACTCCGGAATGCCGCTAATCAGGCGTGTCCGGCTTCGAAACTGAGCTTGGCCGGGTCAATCCCGATCGAGCGTGCGGCGGCCATCCACCGTTCTTCGTATGGCGTGTTGAATACGATTTCTGCCGATGCCGGAACCGTTAGCCATGCATTCTGGCGTATCTCTTCTTCAAGCTGCCCGGCGCCCCAGCCGGCATAACCCAGTGCCATCAGGATTCGCTCCGGCCCCTTGCCGGCAGCGACGTCTGTCAGGATGTCCTGCGACGTGGTCACGAAAATAGAATGCCCAACCTCCGTCGTCGCATCCCACTCGCGGGTTGAATCATGCAATACGAAGCCTCTTTCTGCCTGTACAGGGCCACCCCGCATAACGGGCTGCGCCGCCAGCGTCTGTTCATCCGTCGCCAGAGACAGCTGCTCCAGAACTTCGCCTATATCCATATTCATTGGCTTGTTGATGATGATGCCGAGTGCACCCGCTTCGCTGTGCTCGCATATATAGGTAACAGAGTGCTCGAAATTCGGATCGGCCATGCCTGGCATTGCAACCAGCAGGCTTCCCGCAAGCGTATGAGTATCGTTCATAAAGAGGCCCTCCTTTCCTCAGACAGAAGTCTGCGCTGCAGGTTCCGGAGCGGGCACTTCGCTGGTCTTTCGGAGCACCCTCGCCAATTCTCAGGGAACGGTCATCCGGCCTACGCTGCTACCGGTAAACTGCCACTCGTACGAAAACTTAAGTGAATCATAATCGTTTATGAGGTAGTCGGGAAATCTGTCGAAAGGCGCAGCCATTTTGAGGATATTGACTGCCGCCATATCCAGTTCGCGGTTCCCGGAACCGTTGACGATGATCACATCGGTCAGTTGGCCGTTCGACGCGATACTGACTTCCAGCACAGGGTTTTGAATCCCGGGCTGGCGTAATGCGTCGAACGGGAAGTTGATCGTGCCGACGCGTTCGACCCTTCGTTTCCAGCCGTCCAGGTAAGCGGCGATTCGTGATTCACGCGTATTGGCGCTGATCAGCAGCTGCCTGGGCTGGGCACCCTTCATGACCGTGACGTCATCGGGGGTTGCGAGTATCTCAATACGATTGGCCGTGCCGGGCAGTCCGGTTCGCATTGGCGCGCTCTGCTCCTGCTCCCGTGCTTGCTCCGGCATCGTCCCGCCCTCCCGGGTTCTGGCATACAGGAGCTGCTCTGCCGTTGTTGCGGATGGCGCTGTCTGCGGCCGCTGGCTTTCGCCGTCCTGCTCCGGTCCGGGCATCAGGGGTTCATTATCGCGCCCGTAGGCAACCCGCAAAGCCTCATTTTCTTCGGTGTTTCCGGCCCCGGCCAGATTTTGCTGCGCCAGATATTCCGCGTCACTGCTATCCGGCCGCTCCTCGAAATCTCGATTCAGCAGCACGACTTCCATCGACTCCGAGTCCGTCGACGATGCCGGTCCTTCGCCGGCTGTAAAGCTGACCCCGAGTATCAGTACCCCGTGAAACAATGCCGCCACGAACAGCATCGTAGAAAGATTATCCGGCCGGCTGTCGAGAGACGTAGGCGGAGTCTCGTCGGGGAAGCCCCCGTAGGTCGGTCCGTCGATGTTGGCCGCGTTCATTGTCGATTAGATACCGTCAAAACTCTGTGCGGTATGCCGAGGGTGCTATGCCGAGGGTGCCGCCTTTCAGGCAGCAGCCCTGCGTTCGGACAACAGTTGCTCGATCCGGTCCATCAGCCGTGCAGCGAGGTTTTCCCCCGCGTACTTCTGAATTTCACGAATCCCGGTAGGACTGGTGACGTTGATTTCAGTCAGGTAATTACCAATAACGTCCAATCCCGCGAACACGACACCCCGGCGGCTAAGCTCCGGCCCCACCTGTTCACAAATCCAGCGGTCTCGATCCGTGAGTTCGCGAATTTCTGCCGATGCGCCCATCACAAGGTTGCCCCGGTTGTCATCCGCGTCCGGTATTCGGGCCAGCGCGTATTCGGGAATCTTGCCGTCCACGAGAATAATACGTTTGTCACCCTGCAGAATTTCCGGGATATACATCTGTGCCAACGTATAGCGGGTCTGGTCATGGGTCAGTGTTTCGAATATCACGTTGGCGTTGTTATCTTGATGATCGACAACGAAAATTGACTTACCGCCCATGCCGTCGAGTGGTTTCACCACGATTTGCTTGTGATGATCCTTGAATTTCCGCAGTTCGTTAATGTTGCGAGTAATAAGTGTGTCCGGGCAGCATTGGGGGAACCACGCCGTATAGGCTTTCTCGTTCATGTCGCGCAGGCTCGCCGGTTTGTTTACGACCAGCGCACCGGCTCTTTCGGCCCGTTCCAGAATGTAGGTGGCGTAGATGTACTCCATGTTGAAAGGCGGGTCTTTGCGCATAAGGATCGCCGCCAGCTCGCCAAGCGGCATATCCTGGTACTCCCCGAGCTCATACCATTTGTTCGGGTCATCCCAGACTTTTACGTGTCTGCCGCGGCCATAGGCGTCGCCATTCTGGAGGCGCAGATCATTCAGCTCGAAGCAGATAAGCTCGTGTCCGCGGCTCTGTGCCTCAAGCAACATTGCCAGGCTGCTGTCTTTGGCCGGCGTGATGCCCGCGATGGGATCCATAACCATGCCGATACGTCGTGACTTCATAAGCGTTCTTCCTGCCGGAATACCTCCGGCTTTTTTCATATTCTCGCCCAGAGTTGCTGAAATATCAGCCTCGCACGGTTATTATTCTGCAGATTGTGCGCGCGGGTTTGGGTAAAGCCCGACAGTCATGCTTGAGCGGCGGGCCCGGAGCCTGAGTAAGGGCCTGCGCAAGGTCTTCGCCAGGGTCTGGGTTACGGGCGCGAAACGGCGTTTTCCGGGGGTGCCGTTTTGAGCCGCCAGCAGGGCGAGATTTTAGGGCCAAAGCAGGCAATCCCGGCCGTAGCAGCGCGTTCAGCATTATGTTAATAAGGTGTCAGGGTTTACTGGAGCCCGGACAGGCCTTCAGGAGGCGCTTGTGGCAGAAGATTCCGGCCCCAACTTGCAGGGGCTCAAGATTCTCGTAATCGATGACAGCAAGACCATAAGACGAACGGCTGAAACCCTGCTGGCCAAGGAAGGTTGTACTGTCTTTACAGCTGTGGACGGTTTCGACGCGCTTTCCAAGATAGCGGATCATCGCCCGGATATCATATTCGTAGACATTATGATGCCTCGTCTGGATGGCTATCAGACCTGTTCGCTTATCAAGCACAACACCAGTTTCAAGAAAACTCCGGTTATCATGCTGTCTTCCAAAGACGGTTTATTTGACCGTGCGCGCGGGCGCGTCGTCGGTTCGGAGCATTATCTAACCAAACCCTTTACGCGTGATGAACTGTTGGGCGCTATTTCCCAGCAACTGGTCACCGAAAGTCAGGCATAGGTTCTAAGCGAGCATGGCACTGGTACTTATAGTCGACGATTCTCCAACTGAGCAGCATGTTTTCTGCCAGGCGCTGGAGCGGAGTGGCCACGAAACTATCGTGGCCAACGAAGGTGAGGAGGCGATAGCGATGGCCGTGGAATCGCGTCCGGATGTCATCGTCATGGATGTCGTGATGCCGGGTATGAACGGGTTTCAGGCCACGCGCAGGTTGTCTAAAAATCCCGACACGGCCGATATACCGGTCGTGATCGTCACCGCGAAAGGTCAGGAAACAGACCGTATCTGGGGCTTGCGGCAGGGAGCCATCCAGTACCTCGTGAAGCCTGTTAACGCCAAACAATTGCTGGCGGCAGTGGAGGCGGCCCTGACTGATGACTGAGCCGGAAAGATTCAGCCTCCGCGAGCTGCGCGAGAAACCGTTCGAGCTGCTGCGCGAGATGGAAAGGCGCAGCGTCGAGGCCCTGGCGGATAGCCGTAAAGCCGGTGTCCGCTCTGAAGAATGGGTAGGTATAGGCTGTTTACTCGCTGAAGAACAATTTCTGGTGGCGCGCAACGAAGTGCGAGAGGTCATGATGATGCCCGCATCGCTTACGCGGGTGCCGGGCGCCAAAGACTGGGTCGCCGGGTTGGCTAATCTGCGCGGTCAGATACTGACAGTAATCGATCTGCGCACGTTCCTGGGGGCCGGCAGCAGTAAAGGCCTGCGCAATGCCCGGGTCTTGGTAGTCGATAGCCCTGAGTCCCCGGTCGGCATTATCGTGGATGAAGTTTTCGGATTCAGGCGCTTTAACTCGAGTGAATTTGCTGAAGAAATACCTGAAACGAAATTACGTTGTGAACGCTACCTTGCGGGCGCTTTCACCAAAGCCCGGGAGACGTGGCCTGTATTCAGTTTGGCAAAATTAATAGAGGCGCGGGAGTTTCAGAAGGCCGCGGCTTAGCGTGGCACTGCGGAATCATCTATATGCATGGCAGATTTACAGGTAGGCATCGACATGGCTAATGGCTCCAGAGAGGCGCGCTATGTGCCTGCATTGGGGGGAGTATTGATTCTGACGCTAGGTGCAGCGGCCTGGTGGTTGATTAATCTCGACTTGCAGCCGCCCAGGCCGCAACCATCGACGTATTCCTCCGTGGTGCTCGTGGCCAACACCGCCAGTATGCAGGGGCGCGGTGCGGTGTCTGGCGATCAGGAAGCCTTTGCCGCGCTGGAAGAAACGTCGCGAACCCTGAATGAAGTCAAAGACACCAATCTGGGCGAGCAACAGAAATCCGATCTTGCACAGGCACGTGATGCGGTCGCAACGATACTGGATGGCAGGGCCGATGTTCTCGCGCTCAACACGGCAGTAACGAAGTTGAACGAACAAGCGCCCAAGTTTGCGGATTCCATTTATGCGCTGCAGGGTGCGGTAGCGATCCAGCGGCAGCCACTCATTGTCGCGCACCTCGAGCGTTTAAGGCTGCTTGGCGAGTCGCTGCCCGTGATGGCGCAGGGCCTGCTTTCAGGCGCGCCGGATGTCGAACGACAGATGGTCGATGCTGAGATGGATTTACAGCAAATCGTTCGTGCGCTGCAGGCGGGTGACCCGGCGCTCGGCATACCGGCAGCGAGCGGCGCAGATACAGAACAGGCTATCGCCGGTGTGGCGCGGCGTGCGAAGCAGATAAGCGAATTGTCTCAGGAAGTATTGCAGGTTGCGGAGCGTTTGCCTGCCGTCCGGGCGGCCGCAACCCGGCTCGACGCGCTTGTTTCAGGCTTCGATACGAACGCGATAAGCCCAAGTGGTCCTGCCCCGGCATTGAGCGCCGATTTGTCGGCCGAGCTTATGCGGATCTATGTGTTGCTGGGTTGTTCGCTGCTCGTTGTCATTGCAATGCTGCTGGCCTGGGTTCGCACGTCGGGACGCAGCGTTAGAGTCAGTGAACCAGGTCAGCAGAGCGAGAGCGATCAGCAGGCGATCCTGCAGTTGCTCGATGAACTGGAAAATCTTGCCGATGGCGATTTGACGGTTCAGGCGACGGTCGGTGAGGATATTACGGGTGCGATAGCTGACTCGATCAATTATGCGATTGAAGCGATGCGTGAACTTGTCGCGACAATCAATAAAGGCGCTGTGCTGGTCGAAGATGCGACGAAGCAGACGGCGGCCAGCGCCAAGGCGCTCGAAGAAGCCAGCGAGGCGCAGAGCCGCCAGGTTAAGGCAGCAACTGAATCTGTGCACCAAATGGCCGCATCGATTGATGAAATTTCCAGCGACGCCGAACGATCATCGGATGTTGCACGCTACTCCGTTGATATTGCGCACAAGGGTGGCGATGCTGTGCGGCGCACCATCGAAGGCATGAACACCATCCGCGAGACGATTCAGGACACCTCGAAACGAATCAAGCGTCTGGGCGAAAGCTCCCAGGAGATCGGCGATATTGTTGAATTGATTAACGATATTGCTGATCAGACAAATATTCTCGCATTGAATGCTTCGATACAGGCGTCGATGGCCGGCGAAGCGGGCCGCGGGTTTGCGGTGGTCGCGGATGAAGTTCAGCGCTTGGCGGAACGTTCCACCAATGCGACGAAACAGATTGAAGTTTTGGTTAGCACTATTCAGTCCGACACAAATGAAGCGGTAGTGTCGATGGAGCGCAGTACGACAGACGTGGTCGGCGGTGCACTGCTGGCCGAAAACGCGGGCGCGGCACTTGAAGAGATCGAACAGGTTTCTAATCAGATAGCGAACCTGGTGCAGAACATATCCGGTTCCGCTCGCGAGCAAACGAAATCGGCTAAAGCGGTGCTGGAGATCGTGGAGAGGCTCAACGAAATCAGTGCCGAAACGGATGCGAGCGCCTCAACCACCGCTAACTTCATAAGCAAATTGTCGGCTCTTGCATCACAGCTGCGTGAGTCAGTATCCGGGTTCATTCTGCCCGAAGAAAAAAAAGCCGGGAATGAGTCGAAATCCGGAGGAAGATCAGATGCCGGTGCAGGTCGATCAGGGGGGCAGCAAGCTGTGAAACAGGCCGCCGATGCATTAGTGGGTCAGGATTCCGCTTGAGGGCGGGCACGCTGGTATGACTACAAGCCTACGGTCCGAATCCTTCCACGCAGTTGGCGAGCAAATCGCCATCACTCTGCACGATGCCAATCAGGCGCTGGAGGCATTTGCCGACGGGGGCGGAGCTGCGGAAGATCTGCAGCGCTGTTCCGAAGACCTGCATTCTGTCAGGGGCGCGTTGCAGCTGCTTGAGGTTTACGGCGCAGGCCTCCTGGCTGAAGAAATGGAAGAGGCCTGCCAGTATTTGAGCGAAGGGCTCGCGCAATCGCGGCCGCTGACAGATGAGGCCATCGAGGCCTTGAGCAGGGCGATGGTCCAGCTGCCCTCCTACCTTGAACGGATAATGAACGGCGGCAAGGACATCCCGCTGGTTCTGCTGCCATTGCTTAACGATTTGCGTGCGGCGCGTGGCCAGCCGCTGTTGTCCGAAAGCACCTTGTTGCTTGTTAACGTCGCGCCTCCTCTTAGCTTTAAAGAGGACGGGGAAGTTTCGGCACCGCGATCCGTTAGCGGCGAAGATATAGCCAATTTGGTCGTCACCCTGCGGCCCCAGTTTCAACTGGGGTTGCTTGGCTGGATAAAAGACAACAGTTCCATTGCCAATTTGCGCAGAATGGCAGGAGTCGCAGAGCGACTGGAAAAAGCTGCCGAATCGAATGAAATCCATCAGCTTTGGTGGGTCGTCGGCGGCATTCTCGAGGCCCTGATCGATGGCGGGCTAGAAAACAGCGTTGCACTCAAGCGCTTGATTGGGCAGGCCGACCGCGAGATTAAGCGGCTCGAGAAAGTTGGCGCGGACGCCTATATTGCCGAGCCTCCGACTGAGCTCGTTAACAACCTGCTGTACTACGTTGCGCGATCTTCGTCACGTGGCGAACGCTGTCACGCTATACGTGAAGCATTCAATCTGTCGGATTTCTCTCCGGGCGATGAGCAGGTCGAAGCAGTGCGCGAAAGCCTGTCAGCCCCCAGTCCAAAATTGATGAAGACTGTCGCGGATGCGATTCGCGAAGATCTCACGAAAGCGAAAGACGTTTTGGACATTTATGTCCGGACCGGCATGCGGGATGTTGCTGAACTCGAAGCCCAGGTGGGCTTACTGCGAAAAATAAGCGATACGCTGGGCGTGCTCGGGTTGGGGGCTTTACGCGAGATCGTCCAGCAGCGCAGTGAAGAGCTGCAGCGGTTTGTAATGAGAGACGGCGAGCGAAATGAAGGGCAGCTGATCGAGTTGGCTGCGGCGTTGCTGGATGTGGAAGAACGGCTCGATGACGATCTTCTGAATGCGCTTCAAAGCCATAGCGAGGAACCGCCGCCGCAGCAGGATGATCGTGCTTTCCGTGAGGTTACCGGCGCGGTCATGCGTGAATGCATCGTCAACCTGGCGCATATCAAGGAATCTGTAACCCAGGTATTGATGCAGCCTGATGACAAAGCCTCATTCGACAGCCTCGAAGATCAGTTGAGCGGCATAAGTGCTGGTTTGATGATGCTAGGTAAAACCCGTGCGGTGAGTCTGTTGTCCCGAATCGGGGACTCGATACGCCGTTGCATGCAAACCGACACCATCGTCCGTGATCCCGAAAGCATCAACCGTCTCGCCGATGCAATCGTGAGTCTCGAGTACTACATGGAGACGCTGAAGGCAGGCCGCAAAGATCCGGACTACATGCTGGAAAATGCGGAACGCAGTCTCGACGTGCTTGACGGCGCAGTAGCGGTCGTTATCGCAGCGGAAGAAACAGTAGAACCGGGCCACACAAAGACGCTGCAAATCGATACTGCGCAGCTTGATGAGTTGGAGGAAGCCGTTGCCCCACCGGCAGAGCCCGAAAA
>Ga0209536_100010131_pt1 | contig 13937 bp, 12 predicted proteins | sample DeeMarSeWOR28_12_FD_187461 | JGI IMG/M metagenome (GOLD analysis project Ga0209536, IMG submission 187461) | Marine sediment microbial communities from White Oak River estuary, North Carolina - WOR-2-8_12 (SPAdes) (version 2) | ecosystem: Environmental > Aquatic > Marine > Intertidal zone >...
TGCTGCGCAAGGCGCTGGAGCGCGAACTGGAGCGGCTTCACCCGGGCGTGTTCATCCCACGCTACTCATTGGTGATGTTTCACCGCGTCCCGTACGTTGAAGCTTACCGGCGCGGCCGGGTTCAGGCGGAAATCCTGGACGAGCTACTGGCAGGAAAACAAGAGCTGACCGAGGTCGACCTCGGCAAGGCGGCCGAACTGGTCAGGGATCGCCTTACAGACCTGCTGTAGGAACGGCGTTGGCAGAATTGACCTGTGGGAGCGGCTTCAGCCGCGGTTCTTTATCTCGATCCAAAGCAATCGCGGCTGAAGCCGCTCCCACAATCTCCGCCGCTACAGGCAATCCAGCGTATCGGTCAGCTTGATGATCTGGTCGCTGCGCTCCACCGAGCCGCTCAGCGGCGGCTGGAACAGGTAGTCGAGGGTCCAGCTGCCGGCCGTTTCGCTGCTGAAGTCACGCGTCAGCACACCTGCGGGTTCTGACGTGGGTTCCGGACCATCGCAGAGCGCGCAATATCCGGTGAACTGCAGCATAGGTATCTCGGGGGCGTTCGGCGGCAACCCCTCTTCCCCGGCGAACAGCCACCGCGGCCTGCCGGAATCGTCGAACAGGTAGTGAATCTGTGCCTGGTCGTTTGCGTTGACCACCACGCTGGCGCCGCCCAACCCATCGACACCGCGATACCAGAGTCCCGTGTAGCTGCGCTCGCTGCCATCAACCTGCGGACAGGTCTGCGCGGCGCTCGGCTGCATCCGGTCGGTGCCGGACTGACCGAAGAGAGTGAACGTAAACAGCTGGTCGTCCTCCGCCAGTGCGGTGACGGACACCTTGCCGACCGTGGTCAGCTGCTGCTGCGCCCCGTCATTGGTTACGCGGTACAGGTCGGACACCCAGATATTGCCCGTCACGGTTGGGCTGCCGGCGATGTACCAAGCCGGCTGACCGTCCTCTTCATAACTGTACCAGATCAACGCACGGTCCGATTCACCCCAGTTGTAATCGTAACCCTGGCGCATACCATCCCGCGGCGGCCTGGGATACCAAAGACCCCGGTGAATGGGCAGCGGCGTGCCGGCGAACGCGACATCGGCGCGCAGTTCAACGGCAACCGGCGACTCATTGCCGTTCGTTGTCACGGCATACCAGCGACCGGCCTGCAAGCTACCACCGGATACAGTCACCGAGGGCCCTGTTCCGCCGCTTCCGCTGTCCGAGCCGACGACGGCCGCTTGGGCCGGCGCCGCAGCGAACGGCGGATCAACCAGGGCGGCGTCGAAACCGAGACGCCGCAATTCGAGTTCGAGCCCGTCGTTCATATCCGCATCGAGCGCTTCGACGCTGACCGTCAGGCTGCTGGCGCCCGGCGGCACGTCGATGAACAGGCGATCGTGCGTGGCGCCCGCCTCGAGCGCCAACCGGTGATCCACGCCATTGAACAGTGCGAACGTGGCGGGCGCGCTGATGGCGCTGCGGCTGAATCGAACCGGGATCACGCCGACATTGTTCGGCCTCTCACGACCCGTTCCAATGCCAATCGCGCCCAGCCACTTCTCGCCGGGCAAGGCAGACAGATTGTCCCAGCTCAGGCGCAGCGTGAACCCCTCGCCGCTGGCCGTTTTGCCGGGGCCGCTCGCCGCCAGGCTGCCTTCGCCTTCAGCGATGCCGGCGCTGAGCAGCGTGGCTTCGTCACCTTCGGGGTTGGTTCCGGACCAGTTCTGCACGACGACCCAGTAATCGCCCGGCGGCAAATCATAGAGGTCGCAGCTTTCGAGATCCTCCGGCGTCGTGCTGCTGCACAGTTCTTCGGACTGCTCGGCGAAACCATTGCCGTTATCATCGCGGCCCACGAAAAGATCGAGGTCCTCGGCAGTTGACGCCAGCGTCTCCGCGTGGAGCCACAGGCCGCCCTGCGGCAGGGAATGCCATTTCGTGAATACGCCCTCGCCGCCGTCGTAGGGATCACTGGGGGTGGGATCCTCCACGAGCACTTGAACGGTGCGCTCGGCCGGCTGCAGACCGCCGGCGGTAAACGTGGCGTCCGGCAGTGCCACCAATCCGGACAGGTTCAATGCCTTCCAACCCCCGTCACGGTTATCGCTGACAGACCAGCTGTCGGGCAGCGATCCACCGTCGGCAAACACCGAGACCGTCAAGTACTGGTCTGGCGAGCCGGCCGCCCTGAGACGCACCCGCCCATCGACCCATTCGCCGACGATGCCGGCTGGCTCTACGTCTACACTCACGGTCAAGGCCTGGGAGGCCGCATTGGCCAGGGTGAAGCTGGACGGGCTCACCGTCACGTTCACCCCGGCGGGAAAGTCGATCGCGGTCGCGGTCCAGCTGCCGCCGCCCATCTGGTCGGTCACGGTGCGGTTGAAACTGCAATTGCGGTAGCACCCGGCATTGACCAGACCAGGCAGGTTCAGCTTACCGGGATCGCCGCCTACCGAAGGGTTGGCTAAATTGAACTCGGCGCCCGTAACATTGAGAAACAGGCCTGCGTTCGCCGCCTCACCGAGTTGCGGCCGACCTGCGCCGCGTTCGCGCGAATTGGCCCTGGCCCCATCGGCGATGGCAAGCTCGGCCGTTGCTGTCATCTCGATGGCCGACGCCAACTGGCTGGGGCTCCAGTCCCCATGCACCGATTTCAACAGCGCGGCAGCGCCCGTAACATGCGGTGACGCCATGGAAGTGCCGGAAAGCACCCGGAACAACTCCTGGCTTTCGTTTCTGGCAGCCAGGATCGAGGTTCCCGGCGCGATCAGGTTGGGTTTCAGGGTGTCCTCAACCGGTGGCGACGCCGGACCTCGCGCACTGCTGTGGTTGACCTGATCGCCAAAGCGGTCTCGCCTGGCCAGCGTGAAACCACTGATCGAGCCGCCGTGGCCGCTGCCGCTGTCCAGCCAGGCGCGCAACCTGTCGCCATCCGCCACGCCGATGTGACTGGTCGGCAGGCAGTGATCCTCGGACACCAGGCTTTCTCCAAACGCGTCCGTGTTGGCCAGGATGTAGCCACCGGCGCCGGCAAGCAAAACGTTCTTGCCCTTCTCGACCCGCCCGTAAGTGCCCCGGTCGCAGACGACGATTTCGCCGTTGAACGGCTTTTCACCGGCCCAGGGATTACTCAATCCCTGGTTGTCTGCACAGGCCACGCCCAGCTCTTCCGCACCGGTGCCGCACAGCGCAAATCCATAGTCACGGGCGTGGACGACCTGCAACTGCCCTGTGCCATTGGTCAGGCTGGCCCCAACCAGGTCCTCAGGCGGCGTAGTGGCGCCCCCGACCAGATTTTGCACCAGGCTGCCAAAGATCCGGTCGTGGGTGGCATTGCCGACCGCGATAATCCAGGGGGCGTTGGCCGGCGAGCCGATCGTGCCGGCGTTGGGGCCGTCGTTGCCTGCCGAGGTCGCTACGAAGATTCCAGCCTCCCGGGCATTGAGAAAGGCCCTGGCGATCTGCGAGGTCCATGGATTGTTGGCCGCCGAGCCGATCGAGTAGTTCAGGACGTCTACGCCATCTTCGGTGGCTTGATCGATGGCCGCGAGGATGGCCGAACCCATGCAGCCGCCACTGTCCGGACCGGCCGGCTCGCCGACGTAGCACACCCGGTAGGTCACGAGGTTGGCACGCGGCGCGACACCCGAAAGGGTTGAGTTCACGCTGCTGTTTACAAAGGTATTGAGCCGGTTACCGACCGCTATGGAAGCGACATGGGTGCCGTGGCCAACCGCGTCGTTGTCACGGCCCTTGGTGTTCTCCTCGACGACATCCTCGGTGGCGGGGTCGTCCTCGACAAAGTCATACACCCCGATCAGCTTGTCGTTGCAAATGACCTCAGGATCGTCGCACAGGCCGAGCGGGCTGCCCAACGGATTGGTGTAGGTGTAACCAGACAGCGATGGGTCGTCATCGAACGAAGGGTGTTCCCAGGTGATGCCGGAATCGATCACACCAACGACGATGTTTTCGCCCCGCGCCTCCGGGAAACCATCGCTTCCATCCCAAACCAGGCCCGCGCCGATCCATTCGGGGCCGGCGTCGGTCTGCAGGCGGTAACGCACGTCAGGCGTGATCGACTTCAGATGCGGAGCGCGGGCCAGGGCCACCGCCTCGGCAGGACTCAGGTCAATCGCCATGCCGTTGGTGGTCACGCGGTAACGGTGCACGAACTGCACCTGCCGCCCCAGCAAGGCGCCCGCAGCCTGCCTGAATTCTTCCTGCCGCCCGGCAATGAACTGCAGGTAGTCGCGATTCGCGGCGGCCCGCATGTCGAGCTTGGGCACCCTGGCCGACTTGATACTGCCTGCAGCCATGGATTCGGGTCCGCTGCTGGCCACTGACTGCTTCACGGCATACTGAGCCAGCGGGGGATCCTTTAATTCGACGATGTAGCGTTGCGTCCGGTCGGGACTGACCTCCGTGCTCCGCGCAAGGACATTCGGGGTCACGATCAATGCAGCCAGCAGAACAAGGCCGGCCAGGCTACGGGAAATGGGGGTGATGTTGCTTCCTGCTCTCATCGTGAGTCTCATCCGTGGCTGCGGACAGGTGTGCGCATGGTGACCAGTTCTTCCGCGGCGGTCGGATGGATACCGATGGTGCAGTCGAACCGATCCTTGGTCAGGCCCGATTTTACCGCGACGGCGAAGCCCTGGACAATTTCCGGGGCGTCCGGCCCGACGATATGCACGCCAACCACCGCCTGACTTTCACGATCTACCACCAGTTTCATCAGCATTTTCTCGTTGCGCCCGGATAACGTGTGTTTCATGGGCCGAAATTCCGACAGAAAAACATCTACCGCACCCACGTGGTAGATCGCTTCTTCCTCGCTGTAACCCACCGTCCCGACAGGCGGCTGCGAGAAAACCGCGGAGGGCACGAATTCGTGGTTCACCGGCCGCGGACTGCCGCCGAACACCGTGTCGGCGAAGGCATGGCCTTCGTAAATGGCCACCGGGGTCAGGTTGACCCGGCTGGTGACGTCACCCACTGCGTAGATATGACCGACGCTGGTGCACGAAAGTTCGTCCACCACGACACGGCCGTCCGCCCTGACTTCGACACCGACTTCGGGCAGGCCAAGCCCGCGGACATTGGGCACGCGGCCGGTGGCGTACAAAACCTCGTCCACCACGAAGCATTCGCCGTCGCGCAGGTCGACGCGCAGACCATCCTCCGTTTTGACAATCCGCTCGACGTCGCTTTCCAGCCTGAGGTCGACCCCCTTGTTGCGCAGTTCCTCGCCTACCACTCGGCGCACGTCGCCGTCGAATCCGCGCAGCACCGCGTCGCCGCGGTACAGCTGGGTGACTCGTGATCCCAGGCCGTTGAAGATACCGGCAAACTCGCAGGCGATGAATCCGCCGCCGACAACCGCGACGCGCGCCGGCAAGGCCTCGAGATGAAACACCTCGTCGGACGTGATGGCATGCTCCGCGCCGGGAATTTCCGGCACCCAGGGTCGGCCGCCGGTGGCGATCAGGATGTGCTTGGCGCTGACAGTCGTATCACCCACCTGCACTTCATGCGGCCCGGCCAGGGTTCCACGTTGGGGATAGAGGGTAACGCCCGAATCGGACAATAAGCGCAAATAGACCTGGTTCAGGCGGTCTATCTCAGCGTCTTTCGCCGCGATGAGCCGCGGCCAACTGAACCGGCTCTCGCCGACATCCCAGCCATAGCCCCGGGCATCGGCGAAATCCTCGGCAAAATGCGCCGCGTAGACCATCAGCTTCTTCGGTACGCAACCTCGAATCACACAGGTTCCGCCGACACGGCTCTCCTCGCAGATGCCCACCCGGGCCCCGTGACCGGCTGCGATCCGCGCGGCACGCACGCCGCCCGAGCCAGCCCCGATCACGAACAGGTCAAAATCGTATTGTTTTGTTTCGCTCATAGGACTGTGCAGTTTGGGGCAAGTTGTCGAATTGTCAAAAGGCTTCTGCTCCCTGCACCGGACCCGCAGGCAGTACACAAGCTTTCATGGCCGGACGCGATTGCGGTGTGGAAGTTCAGAAAGATTCAGGGCAGTTGAATGATTCTTTGATTTGCATCATTTAGGTCACTAGAATCACATGGACTTGCCGCGCCGCTTTACGTAGCATGGCGCCGACCCGTAATTCCTGAGCCCGGAGCTTCATGCTTTCTGCCTCCCAAATCAGTTTCGAACGCTATTTCGCACCCGTGTTCCAGCCCGTCAGCTTCGACCTCGAAGCCGGCGAACTGCTGCTGGTCACCGGCGCGAACGGCTGCGGCAAAACGACGCTGATCCGGGTGCTGGCGGGCATTCTTCACCCGAGTGCGGGCACCGTCGACAACCGGGCCAGCGGCATGGCCTACGTAGGTCACTACCTGGCTATCAAGGACGATCTCAGCGTGATCGAGAACCTCCGCTTCATGCGCGATTTCATCGGCACCTCCACGCGTGACGTCGACGAGGTCATCCGCGAGGTGGGCCTGGTAAGGGTCGCGGAGCAGTTGGCCCGCACCCTGTCGGCAGGGCAGCGCAAGCGCTGCGCGCTGGCCCGCCTGCTGCTTACCGAGAACGAACTCTGGCTGCTGGACGAGCCCTACTCCAACCTCGACCAGGAAGGGGTCAAGTTGGTCGACGGCATGCTCGACCGGCACCTGGAGGAGGGAGGCGGCTGCATCCTCGCCACGCACGGCGCGCACCGCCCGGCGTGGCCCGGCACCGAAGATCTTTTCCTCGTTTCGGGAGCCAGCGCATGAACCCGGAGTACACGGCCGGCAGCCTGTCCGGCGCCTTTGCCGCCCTGGTCCGACGCGACCTGCTGCTGGCCTTCCGGCGCCGCACCGAGTTGCTGTTTCCGGTCATCTTCCTGTTGGTGGTCATCAGCCTGTTTCCGCTGGGCATCGGCCCCAGCCCGCAATTGCTGGCGCGGATCGCGCCGGGCGTGATCTGGATCGCCGCCCTGCTGGCCACGGTCATTTCACTCGATGCCCTGTTTCGCTCGGATTTTGAAGACGGCACGCTGGAGCAGTTCGTGATCAGCGGCCATCCGCTGACCCTTATTGCCCTGGCCAAAATCGCCACCCACTGGCTGGTGGCGGGCCTGCCCATCGTGCTGCTGTCGCCGCTGCTGGCGCTGTGGATGAACCTCCCGCTGGAATCGCTGTCTGTCATGGTGGTGACGTTGGCGCTGGGCACGCCCATCCTGAGCCTGATCGGTTCGATCGGGGTCGGACTGACCATCAGCCTGAAACGCGGCGGTCAGTTGCTCTCCCTGCTGGTATTTCCGCTATACGTCCCCATTTTGATCATCGCGACCGCGGCGGTGATGGCGGCCTCGGACGGCCTGCCCTATGTGCAGTTTCTGGGCCTGCTGATCGCAGGCCTGATAACATCGGTAACCCTCGCGCCCTTCGCGGCGGCCGCGGCCTTGAAGATCAGTCTGTCATGAATACGAATATTGCAGTCAAGGACAAACCCCGGAAGAACGCCCTCGTGATGTTCATTCACAAGATGGGCTCGCCACCGTGGTTCTACGATTTCACCGGCAAACTCATTCCCTGGTTCTGGTTGATCTTCGGCGTGCTGACCGCCTGGGGCCTGTATCTCGGCCTGGTCAAGGCGCCCGCCGACTACCTGCAGGGCGAAAGTTTCCGCATCATGTACATCCACGTGCCGAGCGCCTGGATGTCGATGCTCATCTACTCTTCGATGGCGGTGATGGGCTTCATCGCGCTGGTCTGGCGGGTCCGGATGATGGAAATCCTGGCCATGAGCAGTGCCCCGGTCGGCGCCGCTTTCACGCTGGTGGCGTTGGTCACCGGTTCGCTGTGGGGCCGACCGACCTGGGGCACTTACTGGGTCTGGGATGCGCGCCTGACCAGCGAACTGGTGCTGCTGTTCCTCTATCTCGGCGTGATGGGCCTGCACAACGCCATCGACGAACCGCGCAAGGCGGCCCGCGCGGCCTGCCTGCTGGCGCTGGTCGGGGCGGTCAACCTGCCGATCATCCATTATTCGGTGAAGTGGTGGAACACCCTGCACCAGGGCAGCAGCATCAGCATTACCGGCGGCAGCAACATCGATCCCAGCATGCTGTGGCCGCTGCTGATCATGGCCATTGCCGTCAAGTTCTACTACGTCGCCAACCTGCTGACCCGCGCCCGCGTGCGCCTGCTGGAACAGGACCTGCGCAAAGGCTGGGTGCGAAACCTGGTCCGGGAGCGAATCAAGTGAACCATACCCCCTTCATCTGGGCCGCCTATACGGTCGGCACGATTGTCTTTCTCTGGTGCGCCCTGGCACCCCTGGCGCGGAAAAAGACCGCCTTCAGGGACATCCGGCGCCTGATCCAACTCGAGGAGCGTTCCGGTGACTCCAACCCGTAAAAGAAGACTGATTGCCCTGCTGCTGATCCTGGCCGGTGTCGGCGTCGCCAGCACCGTCGCATTTTATTCGCTGCAGGAAAATATGCTGTATTTCCAGAGCCCCAGCGACCTCGCCATGCAGCCAATTCCGCCGGGCAGGCAGTTCCGCCTGGGCGGCCTGGTCAAGCCCGGCACCGTCACTCGTGCCCAGGATGGGTTGGCGACGCGCTTTGTCGTGACCGATGGCCCCGAGGACGTCACTGTCGAATACGTAGGTATCCTGCCGGACCTGTTCCGTGAAGGCCAGGGCGTGATTGCCCGCGGCGCGCTGGATGGTTCCGGCCTGTTCGCGGCCTCCGAGGTGCTGGCCAAGCATGATGAGAATTACATGCCGCCGGAAGTGGCCGATGCGCTCGAGAAATCCGGACATGTCTCCCCCTCGACTGACGGCGGTTAGGTGCACACATGATTGCTGAACTCGGACAAGTCACACTGCTCGGCGCGCTGCTGATCGCGCTGGCCCTTGGCATCCTTCCGCTCATCGGGGCCTCGACCGGCAACCGGAAGCTGATGAATGTCGCTACCACCGCCTCCATCGCACAGTTCATGCTGGTGGCCGGCGCCTTCGCGATGCTGACCTGGGCCTTCGTGGTACAGGACTTCTCGGTCGAGTACGTGGCCCTGAACAGCAACTCGCAATTGCCTTTGCAGTACCGATTCTCAGCCGTCTGGGGCTCGCACGAGGGCTCGCTGCTGCTGTGGGAGCTTGTCCTCTGCCTGTGGACTTTTGCCGTGGCGCTGTTCAGCTCGCGCCTGCCCGAGGAATTCCGCGCCCGCGTGCTGGCCGTGCTGGGCTGGGTTTCCTCCGGCTTCCTGATGTTCGTGATCTTCACCTCCAATCCTTTCAGCCGCATACTGCCGGCAGCCGTCGACGGCCGGGACTTGAACCCGCTGCTGCAGGACCCGGGCCTGATCATTCACCCGCCCATGCTGTATATGGGTTACGTGGGTTTCGCGGTGGCCTTCGCATTCGCTGTCGCGGCTCTGCTCGGACAGCAGGTTGATCGCGACTGGGTGCGCTGGTCACGACCCTGGACTCACGTGGCCTGGGCATTCCTGACACTGGGCATCGCCCTGGGCAGTTGGTGGGCCTATTACGAATTGGGCTGGGGTGGCTGGTGGTTCTGGGACCCGGTGGAAAACGCGTCATTCATGCCCTGGCTGGTCGGCACCGCGCTGATCCATTCGCAGGCCGTCACGGAAAAACGCGGGGCTTTCCGCAACTGGACCCTGATCCTGGCGATTACCGCATTCTCGCTGTGCCTGCTGGGCACGTTCCTGGTGCGCTCCGGCGTGCTGACTTCGGTCCATGCTTTTGCCTCGGATCCCACCCGCGGCGTATTCATCCTCGCCTACCTGTGCGTGGTCGTCGGCGGCTCGCTGCTGCTGTTCGCGGTCCGCGCGCCGGCCATGGTACAGGGCGGGACATTTTCCGGGGTGTCTCGCGAAACCCTGCTGCTGATCAACAACCTGCTGTTGACGGTGATCGCCGCGATGGTACTGATCGGCACGCTTTATCCCCTGCTGCTGGATGCACTCGAGGCGGGCAAGATTTCGGTCGGCCCGCCCTACTTCGGCACGCTGTTTGCCCTGTTGCTGATCCCGATCGCCGCGCTGTTGCCGCTGGGCTTCCTGGCTCGCTGGCAGCAAGACAGCCTGCAGCGGATGCTGCGTGAGCTTTGGCTGCCGGCGCTGTTCGCGCTGGCCGCCGCCATTGCCACGGCCATCTGGCTGCCAACCGCGGGCGGCTGGGGCATTGCCGGCACCGCCGGGGCGCTGTGGATTATCGTCGCCAGCATTCGCCACTATGTGAACCGGATACGCACCATGAAGGGTCGCCTTCCTTCGCGTAGCGAGACCGGCATGACCCTGGCGCATCTGGGTGTCGGCCTGTTCCTGGTCGGGGCGTCGCTGACCAACCCGGTCAGCTCTGAAAAACATCTGCGCATGGAGCCCGGTGATTCGTTCGACCTGGCGGGCTACACCTTCCAGTTCGAAGGCACGCGCGGACTGCGCGGCCCCAATTTCGTGGCCGACGAAGGCACCTTCATCGTGACCCGGGATGGTGCAAGGGTAACGACCCTGCACCCGCAGAAACGCCGTTACAGCAACAACCAGGTCATGACCGAAGCAGCCCTGGATCCCGGCCTGACCCGTGACCTGTACGTATCGCTCGGCGAACCGCTTGATAACCAGGGCGGGGCCTGGGCCATCCGCATCTATCACAAACCCTTCATTCGCTTCATCTGGCTGGGAGCGCTGGTAATGATGGCCGGTGGCTTCCTTGCTGCAAGCGACCGACGCTACAGGCGCAGGGTGGAAGCTACCGACGCCGGCCCAGAACCTGCCCTGACCAAGCGCCTGGCGGAGTCACCCGCATGATCGGCCGGTTGCTGCCCATCGCGGTGTTCGTCCTGCTGGGTGCGCTGCTGGCGGTCGGCCTGAAAATCGCTGACAAGAAGACCGATTTGCCCTCGCCGCTGGTAGGTCGACCCATGCCGGCATTCTCACTGCCGCTGCTCGGGCAGGAAGACACCATCATCAACAGCAAGGACCTGATCGGCGAGCCTTTCCTGGTCAATTTCTGGGCCAGCTGGTGCGTGACCTGCCGGGTGGAGCACCCGGTTATCGAAGAGCTGGCGGCTTCCGGGGCCCTTCCGATCATCGGCCTCAACTTTCGCGATGAAACGCAGGACGCCCAGGCCTGGTTGCAGCGCTTTGGCAATCCCTACACCATGACCATAGCCGACTACAGCGGCAGGACCTCCATCGATTTCGGCGTTTATGCGGCACCGGAGTCTTTCCTGGTCGACGAGAAAGGAATCATCGTCTACAAGCAACTGGGCGCCATGACCCCCGAGGTCATCGAGCGGGAAATTCTTCCACGGATCGGCAAACAAGGGAGCGCGGCGCGCTGATGTACCCCAAGATCAAGTTCATGGCCTTGCTATTGCTGCTGGCGGCCCCGCTACTGGCGCAGGAACCGCTGGTGTTCAAGGACGATGCGCAGGAAATGCGCTTCAACGACCTGACGCTGGAATTGCGCTGCCTGGTATGCCAGAACCAGAACCTGGCCGATTCCGATGCGCCGCTGGCGCAGGACCTGCGCCAGGAAATTTACGAGATGATGATGGCCGGCCAGACCGACGACCAGATCAAGGCCTTCATGGTCGATCGCTATGGCGACTTCGTGCTGTACCGGCCGCCTATGCAGGGCAATACGCTGGCCCTTTGGCTCTTGCCGATGATCATGCTGTTCGGCGGAGCGGTAGTGGTGTTCTTCGTGATACGCAGCCGTAATCGCAAACTCGCCGCGCAGCAACAGGGAGAATCGGACTGATGTTTTGGGTCATCGCTACCGTGGCGCTGTTCGTCGCGGCGTTGGTCACTTTCTTGCCTCTGCTACGTGGCAAGACCTTCTGGCAGCCGGCCGCGCTGGCCTTGATCTTCCTGCTGCCGGCGGCCGGATTGTGGATTTACACCGAGGTCGGCACGCCGCAGGCGATCGGTCTGCCAACCACTACCTCGGCCGCGCCCCACCCCGGCGCCTCGAATGCAGCCGGCGACGCCGACATCGAAACCATGATCGGCAGCCTGCGCGCCAGGCTGAAGGAGTCACCGGAGGATTTCGACGGCTGGATGCTGCTCGCCCGCACGTTGAAAACGATGCAACGCTACCCCGAGGCGCTGGACGCCCTGCTGGTCGCAAACCGCATCGCCCCTGACAACCCGACGGTGATGGTGGAGCTGACCGAAGCGCGCATCTTCGCCTCCAACGATGGCCAGATCGACACCGAATCCATCGCTATGCTGCAGCGCGCCGTGGAGTTGGACCCGGCACAGCAGAAAGGCCTGTGGCTGCTGGGTATTGCGGCGGCCCAGGCCGGTGACCTGGAAGGCGCCGTCAGCCGCTGGGAAACCCTGCTGGCGCAACTGGAGCCAGGCAGCCCGGTGGCGCAGTCCGTGCAGACACAGATCAACGAAGCCAATGCGCGCCTCGGCAGACCCACGGCCGAGGCTGTGGTGCCAATGGCCGCAGCGGCCCCGGCCGAGGCGGCGGCACAGGAAGCCATGGCCCCCGAGCCGGTTGCTGAAGGAAGCTGGCGCGGTACAGCCGTGCGGATCGCAGCCAGCGAAGCGGCCCGCAACAAGATTCCCGCCGGCGCAGTCCTGTTCGTCGTAGTCCGCACCCCCGGCCCTGCGGTGGGTCCGCCGCTCGGTGTGCGACGCGTGGTCGACCCGGTCCTGCCGCTCGATATCACGATCAGCGACCAGGACAGCATGCTGGCGGAGCGCAAGATTTCACTGGAGCCAGAAGTCCGGCTGCAGGCACGCATTTCCTTGTCCGGCTCACCCGCGGCCGCGAGCGGTGACTGGCAGAGCGCTGCAGTGACCGTGCCGCTGAGCGCGACCGATACCGTGGAGTTGACCCTCGATCAGCAGGTAGAATGACGCTCCGCCACTTGGAGAGCGTCATGAAAAAAATCTGCTTCACCACCCTCAGCTGGCACGGCCTGCCGATCCTTGCGCTCGCCCTGGCCGGCAGCCTCGCAGCCCAGGACAAACCGGTCGAATACGTTTCAACCGCTCTTTCCGATACCGTGACCATGGTCAAGGGCCAGGGCGGCAACATCGCCGTATCGGCCGGTGCTGACGGCGTCTTCATCATCGACGATCAGCTGAAACCACTCACCGACCAGTTGCTGGCCGCCATCCGCAAGATCGACGACCGGCCGGTGCGTTTCGTGATCAACACCCACTACCACGGGGATCACGTGGGCGGTAACGAAACCCTCGGCAAGGCCGGCAGCGTCATCATCGCGCATGACAATATCCGCCGACGCATGAACTCCGACCAGTTCAACAACTTCTTCAACGATACGACCCCGGCCTACCCGCCCGAGTCACTGCCGGTGGTGACCTTCAACGACCGCGTGACCCTGCACCTCAATGGCGAGTCGGTCACCGTTCATCATGTGCCGCGCGGTCACACTGACGGTGACAGCATCGTGCAGTTCCCGCTCAGCAACGTCATTCACATGGGCGACATCTATTTCAACGGCTTGTACCCGTATATCGATCTCGATGGCGGCGGCAGCATCCAGGGCATGATCGGGGCGGTCGAACTCGGCCTCGAGCTGTCAGACGAGCAATCCAAAATCATTCCCGGCCATGGCCCACTCAGCAACCGGGCGGAATTGCAGCGGTATCACGACTTCCTGGCAAAAGCCCGCGCCAATGTGCAGGCACTGGTCGATCAGGGCCTCGATCTGCAGCAGGCTATTGCCGCCAAGCCAACCGCCGAGTGGGATGAAACCCTGGGCGGCGTCTGGATCACGCCGGAACAATGGGTGACCTTTATTTACAACAGCTTGACCGGTGTGGATCACTACACGCCGCCGGCCTCGCAGGACACCGACAGCGAATAAAGCCGGTGCCCGCTCGCGCGGTACTTGCGCTCAAACGGGCTGATGACGGCGGATTCGCTAAGCAGTTGGGGGCAGACACGGGTGCCCAGCACCCGGTTCGTGGCCGCT
>Ga0209536_100010133_pt1 | contig 13934 bp, 17 predicted proteins | sample DeeMarSeWOR28_12_FD_187461 | JGI IMG/M metagenome (GOLD analysis project Ga0209536, IMG submission 187461) | Marine sediment microbial communities from White Oak River estuary, North Carolina - WOR-2-8_12 (SPAdes) (version 2) | ecosystem: Environmental > Aquatic > Marine > Intertidal zone >...
GCAGAGCCTTTCGGCTCTGCCGCTGATATCACGAGATGGCTATAACGTAGATCCTGATTTAAAATCGTTTTTTAAACGATACGTAAACAGGTCAATGGCTTAATTAAGGAAATTTTTTAATGTTTTACTGGCAACAAACTTGGGCGCCTTGGATGCTTTAATTTTAATTTCCGCACCGGTCTTGGGATTTCGGCCTTTTCGCGCTTTTCTTTTTGTAACTTTGAAGCTGCCAAATCCTGCGATGGTGACCGGGCTCCCCTTCTTCATGGCTTTGGGAATACATTTAAATACACAATTTACGGCTGCCTGAGCGTCCTTTTTCGTGTTGACAACTTTGGCGACTTCGCTGATAAGATCTGCTTTGTTCATTTAATTCTCCTTTCGCAAATTTGAATTTTATCGCCGCTTAAAGGCTATTTTTACAAAGCGGGCAAAATTTTCGAGGCGTGCCCCTTCCAATCCAATGAAAAGTGATAATGTGACGTTCGCCGCATTTTGGACAGATGCACTCGACGGCAGTTTTATCGGGATCCGATCGTTCGCCCAGTTCCTTCTCTGTCATGCTGAGTAGCCCGTCATTTTCCATTTCAATTTGTCTCCCAGACTTTAGACACCCATTATTTTTTCCAAAGCTTCCTGTTTGGTTTTACATTGTATGCAATGCCTGGCAATCGGCCTTGCTTTCAGGCGCGCCAACGTGATTTCCGTACCGCAATCTTCACAGATGCCATACTCTCCATTTTCGATGTCTTCTAAAGAATTGCGAATTTTTTTGATAAGCATGCTTTCACGGTCACGGATACGAAGCGCAGTACTTCTGTCGGATTCAAAAGTGGCGCAATCCAGAAAATCGGCCGAAATCGCTTCGACGTTTAACAGCCCTTCAACCGTATTGCTTGCAGAATGTCGCAATTCTTCCAACCAGGCTGTTAAAAGGTTTTTAAAGTATTCCAATTCGTTTTCTTGCATTTTCAGAAGTCCCATCTGTTTTTAAAAGCTTAAAATCCGCCATAACCGGCTACCATTTTGCTGCCCCCGGGCATACCGTTTTTCTAGTACATATCTTCATCCATTTCCGGCATCGCGTGCCGCTTTGATTTTTTCTCGGGTTTTTCAGTGACCAGGGCCTCGGTGGTGATCATCAAACCTGATACAGAAGCTGCATTCTGCAGCGCAAAACGCACGACTTTGGTCGGATCTATTACACCGGAAGCCATCAGGTTTTCATATTTTTCAGTTTCGGCATTGAAGCCAAAATCGCCTTTGCCCGCCAGGACCTTTCGGAAAACCACCGATCCCTCGTAACCCGCATTTTCTGCGATCTGTCGTAGCGGTTCGCCCAGGGCCCGTTTTAGAATTTCAATGCCGTTTTTTTCTTCACCGGATGCACCTATTTTATCCAGGGCTTTCATGCAGCGGATCAAGGCGACACCACCGCCCGGGACGATCCCTTCCTCCACCGCCGCGCGGGTGGCATTCAGGGCATCCTCAACGCGAGCTTTCTTTTCTTTCATTTCGGTTTCGGTTGCTGCTCCGATGTGAATGACCGCGACCCCGCCAATGAGCTTTGCCAGACGCTCTTGCAGCTTTTCCCGGTCATAATCGGAGGTGGTTTCCTCGATCTGGCTTCGAATCTGGCGCACACGTCCTTCGATTTCAGATTTCTTTCCGGCGCCTTCTATCAGGGTGGTATCATCTTTGTCGATTTTGACGGTTTTGCACTTTCCAAGATCATTGCTGGTCACGTTTTCCAGCTTGATGCCCAAATCCTCGGATATGACCTGGCCTCCGGTCAAAACGCCAATATCACCCAGCATGGCTTTACGGCGATCCCCAAAACCCGGCGCTTTGACGGCTGCGACCTGCAAGGTGCCGCGAAGCTTGTTCACCACCAGCGTGGCCAGGGCCTCCCCCTCTACATCTTCAGCGATGATCAACAGCGGCTTTCCCTGTTTGGCAACTTGTTCCAGCAGCGGCAATAGATCTTTCATGCCGCTGATTTTTTTTTCGTGTAGCAAAATGTATGCGTCTTCCAACACCGTCTCCATCTTTTCGGGGTTGGTCACAAAATAAGGGGAAAGATAGCCCCGATCAAATTGCATGCCTTCAACGATATCCAGTGTGGTTTCCATGCTTTTGGCTTCTTCGACTGTAATGACGCCTTCCTTACCGACCTTTTCCATCGCCTCGGATATCAGATCGCCGACCATGGGATCATTGTTGGCGGAGATCGTCCCGACCTGGGCAATTTCGGTTTTATCCCTGGTGGGCTTGGAAAGCTTTTTCAACTCATCGACAACAGCAGTCACGCTTTTGTCAATGCCGCGTTTGATGGCCATGGGGTTGGCTCCGGAAGTCACCAGCTTCTGACCTTCCCGGTAGATCGCCCGGGCCAGAATGGTCGCGGTGGTCGTACCATCGCCGGCCATATCGCTGGTCTTGCTGGCGACCTCTTTGACCATCTGGGCACCCATATTTTCGAATTTATCTGCGATTTCAATTTCTTTGGCAACGGTTACGCCATCTTTTGTTACGACAGGTGAGCCAAATGATTTTTCTAAAACCACATTGCGGCCCCTGGGACCCAGGGTAACTTCAACAGCGTCTGCCAGGGTGTTTACGCCTTTTAAGAGGCGCTCCCTGGCCCTTACATTGTACGTAATCATTTTTGCAGGCATTTCTACTACCTCCAGTTACTCGAGAATGGACAAAATATCTTCCTCACGCATAAAAACATGTTCAAGGTTGTCGATATTAATTTCGGTTCCGGCATATTTTCCGAATAAGATACGGTCCCCCTTTTTTACTTCCATTGGAATGCGCTTGCCGTCTTTGTCTATTTTACCGGAGCCGACCGCCACCACCTTGCCCCTCTGGGGCTTTTCCTTGGCCGTATCGGGGATGATGATCCCCCCGGCGCTTTTTTGTTCCTCATCTTCTCTCAGCACCAATACTTGATCGTTTAACGGCCTGATTTTCATTTGTTAAAACCTCCTTTCCGGCTAATTTTCAAAAAGGAAGTCATCTTCCAGAATCACATCTTCTGAATCCGAAATGTTTTCATCATCGAACGGGTCTCTCTCATCCTCATCAGCATAAAATAAATCGGATCCGTATAGATCTTCAAAACTGGGTTCTAACGCGGGATCCAGTGTGAACCTGGAAAGGTATTCCCTGTCAGAATCATACATGGTCCGTTCCTCCTAAAATTCAAAATCATATTTATGGTGATAATTCCGTTTGCGGCCTTTATGCTTTTTTTCTGCTTGAAAATCCTTTGTCTTAAATTTTTCTTTGCGGCGCATCGGACTTTGCCTGGGTTCGCTTAAACCAAGGCTGCTGTAAGCGTCAGATTCATCATATGAATCATCGAATTCGTCCCTATTGCGGAAATACATTTCTTTTTTCACCTGATCCCTCTTTCAGCCGATTACGTTGTCGGGTCCAAGACGTTTTTAACAACGAAAAAAATGATCAGACTTCCTTTACACGCGGCACGGCATTCTCCGGCTCAGTATTTATGATCTGATACTGTCGAACATTGAGGATTGCCCGGCCATTCAGTTGCTCTCTGAGTTTGCCCTGAACTGCCACTTTCTTATACGTCAGATTCAATAATTCCTTGCCGGCGCCGCTGAAGTCGATTTGATATTCCTTCTGATCGTCCGTATGGATGGCAATGCGGGCCGGTTTGCCTTGTTCGTTCCATCTCGATGGCATAATGATGCCGGTTATGGGCGGTGGCGCGGTTGCTTTCTTGTGTTTTTTGATGTGCAAAACTCACCTCGGTATCAATTCGTTCTATAAGTCGCAGACGAAAATCCTGCGAATGTGCATTTTTATTCCGGTACAGCGTCAAATGACTTTACGTTAATTATCTTCATATCTTCTTTTTCTTCGACTGTTCCAGTCACCTTCACTTTTACTGCGATATAGTTAAATACCAGGTCATCGCCAGCTGGCGTATTGGCAACTTCATAAATTTGACCCTCCGCCACGATCTGCTGGGTATCATTCACCTCGCCGACAATGGTAATATCGCCTGCGAAGGCCATATATGAAAAAACCAAAAACGTTACAGAAATGCACAAAAAGCCCGCAAATATAATTTTATTTCGTGCTTGCATTGGAAAATTCTCCCATTATTTTATTTTTGTTTGTTAATTTTATCGCCGTAATTCAACCAGAATTTTTTCGGTAAACTACCGCTTTTGCCCATTCTGCTGTTTTGATCATACAAACTCGCCCATCCCACTTTGGCGCAGCCGACATAAAAACGAAATGGGTACGCCTGGGTGCATGCCTGTCTCTTTTTTTTGAAGCCCGAGCGACATCATCACGACGAATACATAGCAACTGTCGTGCCAACTTTATAACTTATTGTAATTAATATTAATAATAATATTATTCAGCAAAAAATGAAGAACCGGTTGTTCCGAAAACGGCCGTGGAGTCGAGTAATCGGGGAGAAATAGGAAAAGTAATTATCTAAACCTTTGGAATAATTGATAATAAAATCGGAAGCCTAACTTCCGATTTTATATCAGGTAGGAATTGAAAGTTCCTGTAAACTATGGGGCCACACCAAAAAAATTGATTAGCATGATATTCAGCCATCTGCGGAGTTTGGCATAGGCGTAATGCCGTGAAGCCACCTCATAATTGGTATTTACCATTCTGTCCCGGCGATCCGGTGATTCCAGAACTTCTTTGACTTCTAACACATTTTTGCGCGTCAGGTATCCATCCATAACGATTAAATCAAATCCTTTCGGCTCGATATCCTGCACAAATGTCGCATAGCTGTTGATCAGCAGCGGTTTTTTAAAATAAACGGCTTCTAAAAATGCATTACCGAATCCCTCATATAAGCTCGGGTAGGTAATGAAATCTGCGTGCGGATATACATCCCAGAGCGAACAGGTTTCTTTGTGGTTCACGTCCGGGTTCATCGGATCGGACATATGGATGTTGACCAGGCGCAGATCAACACCGCGTTGCTTCGCGTCTTCCTTGAGCCATTCTACATACTCCCATCCTTCATCGCCGGCTTCATGGGATATAATCAGCTTATAGCGTGGATCGTTTAGTTTTTCGACTAATTCGATGGCATGTTCGATGCCCTTGCGCTGAATGATTCGGGTGGGTTGTAAAATCTTTACATCACCCGCTCGTAACCCGATGGACTGCCAGAAAGCTTCGGTCTGCCTTTCGTTGATTTGGGGTGGATTTTCAAAATCGAGCACATTGGGGATGATAATAGAGGAAATTCCCGTACGCAGAGCGAGTTCTTCCTGTGCGGCCGAATTGATGACCACGTGTTCAATGCTGGGCAGTTTCGGTGGAAATGCCATTCGGAGATAATCGCCAACGGCATTGACCGCAAAGCGGGTTCTTTCCCAGTAAAAGTCATGATGGTGGGCAATGGTGGGAATCTGAGTCTCTGCAATTATTTCTGTCAGCGCAATACCCAGAGGGATGTGCATGGGAATGGTCAGGATATTTTCAGCGACCAGAAGATCAATCTCAAATGTTTGGATAAATTCTTTAAGCTGTTTTTTTAGATAGATTTTTAAATCGTAAATCGCGTCGGTGACAGATGAATCGCGTCTATTTTTGCCGAATATCTGCGAGTCGATCCATTTGTTTTTTTCATGCTGGAAAAATGCTTCGGGAACCAGAAAGCTGCGCTCCGGACTGCGGTCCAACAACCCTGCAAACCAGAAATAACGATGTCCACCTTGCCTGAGAACTGCGGCCCATTTACTGGCTTCGAGAGTCACTCCATCTATTCCCGCAAAACGGGTTGATACGAATCCGATATTTTTTTGCATCGTTTAAAGTCGATCTCCTTTTTCAATCTGCCGGTTGCAGGCCGGTATTCCTTATTTTCCGTTTACGAATACAGCGTATTATCATATAATTAAACTTTATGTTGCAAAAATCCGGTTAAGGCCTCGTTTATGTTAATTTTGAAAGGCACCCCAGTCAATACGAAAGGATTCGCGTCTTTATGTTATTTCGTGAAAGCGACATTGTAAGAATTAAACGGATGATGACATCCAGGTGGTTGATGAACAAACAATTTGCTTTCATGCTATCTGTTTTTCTGGCATTTGGCGCTGTACACGGTAACGCTGAGGTTGCCGATGATTATACACGCCTTCTTGAACTTATTCAACTCGATGATCAACAACAGCCACTGTACGTTTTCAATGATTTTGAGGAGGAATTCGATAAGGCCAGTCATCGGGCAACGCGACAGTATTTTAAAGAACATCCCGGTTTGATTCAGCGCATTAAAGATAAACTTGAAGGCGGAAAGTTGCGGTGGAAACTCAGAAATCTGAAACATCGGCTGCTGTTTGTGCCTGAAAATCGAGCCGAATACGCCGCCCTCTACAAAAACTACTGCCTTGATGTCATCGATACGATTCTGGGCAAAACAGGATTCGATAGTCCCTATGACAGCATCCAAACATTAAGCCGCAGCAAACCTGTACGTCATGAAAAAAATGAGGGCGTCACTGCGTATATCGTTCATAATCTGGCCAAAGAATATGTTGGCACCTATATTTTTTCCAATCAAAACCATAAAAAAATAAAAATTGAACTGAAAGGTAAACTCTATAGCGGTGATGTCGGCGCCTATACGAGCACCTTAATTATGAACGAAAACGGAACCATAGAATTCCTTAAAGACAAATATACCATCTGGCAAAACAGCGCCGAAAACGCTTACACGGCCTTAATGGTACCCGCTGAAGAGACCTTACACATTACATTAAGAGGGTTCACCGAGAGCGCCATTGAACAGGCCCTTGAGCAGAGGCATGACAAAAACTTAAACATCATGGAAAAAATTGTGGAAGACTGGATGGCTGTTGAAGAGGCGATTGTCGGGGGCATCGTCTACCAGCTGTTGCCGCATATCCTGGAAGAACACTTCAAGGATCTGTCGGCGTCCCACATCGAAAAGGATATTTTAGCGAAACGCCAATTTGAAAAATACCGACATCTGGCAAAAGGGATCGCTGTTGTAGAGGAAATCGGTTATAGGGAAGCCATCCGGATGTATTCAAAAGATCCGGCGGCATTCAGAGACCTTCTGTTATAATCGGGTCCGAAGGATCCGCCTTCATCGATTAAAATTCTTACGCGGCCTTATTATCTGCGGTTCTTTTAATATCAACCCAACCGCTGTCTTTGTGGAAACAACCCTCAAACAGAATCATTTGCGGGAAATTATCTAAGGAGTTAAAGTCCCTAACTGACACATCACTGATGACGGCATCCTTGGGATCGAAAATCCTTATTTCAAATTTGCGTTTTTCTGTCGTTGGTCGCATGACCCCCTTCAAAGACCAAACCCAATCCGGGTCGAGCTTTAACTGCGTAACCAGATACATTCCAATTCGATCCGGCAAATCTTTAGGTTTCGGCAATTTTGAAGATCCTTGGTTTAAACTGTGGTCATTTTTATTCTCAGTTTTCCAGAATTTCCAGTTCATCGGTTTCATTTCTTTTTTCCTTTTGATGTCTTGGTAAAAGAGAGGGGGCATATCCTCCCCTCTCTTTTCTTAAGTTGAATTTTATTCAATAATTTTAAAAGACGAGATGGTTATGATCTTTGTCCCCTCAGCCTCCATCACCGTCCCCTTTACGGTAACTTTACTGCCGACCATCTCCATGATCTGATCGCCTTCTTCACTTTCGGCAATATCGTAGGCCATACCGTCATCATCGACGAGCTGACCGTCTTCGTTAATGACGCCGGAGAGGCTGACTTCCGAACCGGCTATTGCGATTCCTGAAAGAAAGACGGTCAGAGCCATGATTAAAATTCCTAGAAAGATCTTCTTCATGTTTTTTTCCATTTTGCGTTCCTCCATGGTGTAGGTTGCTGACGTTGTCTTTAAAGACAAATTTTTGATATGTTAGCCTATGTTTTTCAGTTTGCTGAATTTTTTGACTTTAATAATCTTCTTGCCCTCTTTGGTTCGCAAGATTCCCTTTATCTTCACTTCCTGTCTTAAAAATGATTTTAATCTGGCAACCTGGTCTTTATCCCGAATCAGATACTCCTCTTCATCGCGAGCTGCGAGAACCAGGTCAACCACGTTGCCTTTATTATCCCATTTGGCAGGAATTATGATGCCTTCTACACAGATCATTGTGGCCTTCAATTTGCCGTTTGCGGTCCCATTTTTAGTTGCACGCTGACACCCATCTTTCAGCAACCACCATGCCAACTTAATAACTATTTGATATTAAATAATATATTTAATTTGACCGAATTGCGGCCGGAACTGCCAGTTCCCAAATTTATAAAGTGGCAACCACAGATACACATGAAAAGTGGAGGGAGAGAACACAAATGGGTGGTCTGCTAAAGGAAAATACGGACAGGAAATCTGAATTCCGAAATTAATCGTTCTCGGAATCACCGGTTCTGATTTTTAAAAAACAGCTGCTGGAGTGGTTTACAGGGATTTAAATTCTTCTTTTTTGATCCCGTATTTATTCATCAGCTTGTTGAGCTGGCGGGTGCTGATCCCGGCCGCCTCAGCCGATTCACCAATCTTTCCTTTATGGTGGGCCAAAACATCTTTTAAATAGTTTCTTTCAACCTCTTCAATCCCGCGCTGCCGCGCCTGGGTCAATGTCAGGTCCTCACTTGATGGGATAAATACGGGGGTGGATTCGGATGCAAAGAGTTCGTTGGGAAAACTTTCCGGAGTTAGCACGTCTGAAGTTTCCAGTATATAAGCCCGTTCGATTAAATTTTCCAACTCCCGGATATTACCCGGCCAGGAATACCTGCTGAAGGCTCCCAGCACGTGGGGATGCGTTGAATGTATTTTTTTCAAAGAAAAATTATTCAGTTTTTTTAGAAAGGTCTCGACAAACAACGGGATGTCTTCAACTCGTTCGCTTAATGCCGGTATTTCGATGGGAAATACATTCAGTCGGTAGTAAAGATCTTTTCTAAATTGTCCCGCGTCGCACATCCTTTGCAGGTCGGCATTGGTGGCGGTTATTACCCGGACATCCGTTTTAAGGGTTTCTTCACCGCCCACGCGTTGAAAGGTTCCATCCTGCAGAACCTGCAATAATTTGATCTGGGCTGAAGGCGTGATCGTACCGATCTCATCCAAAAAAATGGTTCCGCCGTGGGCGATTTCAAACTTTCCTAATTTTCTTTTTATGGCTCCGGTGAAAGCGCCCTTTTCATGTCCGAACATCTCACTTTCAACCAGCGTGTCCGGAATTGCGCCGCAATGGACACAGATGAATTGAGCATCCCGACGGTTACTGTGTTGATGAATCAGTTTTGCCAGAACACTCTTACCGGTTCCCGTATCTCCCGCAAGCAATACCGTGCTTTTAGTTGGGGCAACGGAGCGGATTTTGTCGAATGTTTTTTTCATTGCAGCGTTTTTTGTCTGCACAAGCTCAAGCGCATCAACGTCCCAGAATTGATCTCGTAAATAATCAAGCTGCGATTGTATCATTATGGACTCTGCAATGCTATCAGCGACATGCGTTACTTCCTCTGGATCTGCAGGCAAGGGAAGATAGTCACTCGCACCGGCTTTTACTGCTTTTATGGCTTTGTGAATCTGATTATTAGGGGCCATAATGATTATTTTAATTGTTGAGTATATTTGCCAGAAAGGCTGCATAGCCTCTTTGTAGTTTTCATCAGGTACTTCTTCAAAAAGGATGTCCAGGTCAATGAATATAAGGTCGTAGCGTCTTTTAGGTAGTAATTCCACTGTCTGGTGTTTGGTAGACGCACGATCCACACGATAACCCGATGGGAAGCAAGAACGTATGGTATGGAACAATTTTTGTTCGGAGGTGGTAACCAGAATAGATTTCATATTTTTCCTTAATTCCGAAAACGCTAAATGAGCTAAAATTAAAGATGATCTAAAATGTCTAAAATTAAGATTGCGCTCGCGCTGTGCCAGCGCTTACGCGGCGTGTACGCCAGGTGGGCGCTACATCTTTTATTATAAATAGGAAAGAATTCCTCAACTTTAGGCATTTTAGATCATTTTAGGCATTTTAGCCAATTCTAAATTTAGAGCACCGTGGAAACTTTTTTTCTCTGTCTTCCAAGGTCAGCTGCTAATTTTGAGATAGCTTTTAATATCTTTTACCAAAATGTCAACAAAATTAGATCATCAATCATTTCGGTCAATTTGATTGGGTGTTTTCAACCCGGGTGCTTTGCACCCGGATACATCCGCACCGATTAAGGCTCTGGCGTACCTTTGCTTTTTCCCGCCGATGGCGGTAAAATCCAAGCCACCCGCTCTGCGGGTGGACGGTGATCCAAACCTTTTTCAAGTTGGATACAAACTGCAATTTTTTAATAGAGCCTAACCGGATAAGAAGTGAATTATCGATTCTCAAGTTTTTAATTTCGGAACCGGTACTTCTTAACTTAAATAATTTAGTAATTAGAGCCTATTAGCGCTGGCGATGTGGCAATTAATCATATCAAAAAAAGCGATTTGACAAAAAATCGGAATATCAAGTTCCGGTAGAATTTTGCTGTAATTAAGAATACGGTTAAATTTCAACAAGTTACGATTTTGGCATATTTGTTGCCTTACTTAAGGGCCAGACATATTTGGCCATCTGGCGGTATCGTTATTTGAAGGCAGGGGTGCTGGAGATCAAAATCCCCAAGCCGGACAAACAAAAGCCGAAGCAGGTAGATATTAGGTAACTGTAAATCATATCTTAATAACATTGACGGGCTGCTCCGAGATGAAAGTGGTTCCCTTTTACAGGGAACTATCTTTTTGAGATGGCTTCCAAATAGAAAATTTTGAGATGAAACAAAAAGACCGCCGCCACCTTCATCTGTTGTGTGATATCAGTGAACTTATCGCTTTATTGACTGCAAGCGAAGATATTGAAAATTTTTTGCAGCGCACAGTAGAAATGATCGCCCGTCACATGGACGCTGATGTATGCTCAATTTATTTATATGATGAAATCTCCACCGATCTGGTGCTGAACGCCACCATCGGATTAAATCCAGCCGCCATCGGCAACGCACGCCTGCTGATCGAAAGCAATTTGCAAAAAAAAGGTCAGGCTCACGATTACCGTGCGGTTGAACCCTTAAGATTAATTAAGGGGAAAATGGCTGCTGGAGGACATGCTTTTGCGCCGGCTTTTGTTTTCGAGAAAAGCCACGCAGGACTGCTTGATGCACATCAAGATGAATGCGATGAGAAATCTCACAGCCTGACTGATTTTCAAAGGGCGATTCAGGCAACAGCCGAACAGCTTAAAGAATACCAGGAACGATTTGCCCGGCGCCTGCCTGAAAGTGCCTCGTTGATTTTTTCGGCCCATCTCATGATCCTCAAGGATGTTCGATTTGTGCGTGAGATGGAAAAGAGAATATCGGAAGGCGCGCCGCCTGCCACCGCGATACGGGCGGTTGCTGGGCATTACATGGAACTTTTTTCTTCCAGTTCCCATGCCCATATCAGGGAAAAAGCCAATGATGTTCAGGATCTTGCCGGTCGAATCCTGAAGAATCTGGAACACAAAGATGAGATAGATGCAACTTTAAGAAGAGATCGGATCGTGATTGCCCGGGGGCTTTATCCTTCCGATGTCTTGCGGCTTGCTTCTGAAGATGTTAAAGGTATAATTCTGGTGGGCGGTGGAGTCACTTCCCATGTGGCCATCTTGGCACATTCGCTGCAGATCCCTCTGATGATTGCCGACGAGCCGCAATTGCTGCGTCTTGCTGAAGACACACCCGTAATTATGGACGCGGAAAGCGGCAGTATCTATGTAAAACCATCTGAGAAAGTTGTCAGTGAATATCAATCAGGAGAGAAGACGCTATTAGCACAAGAAATTTCATCCCAGGATGTATCCCCGGAGACGTACAGCCCGGACGGGAGTCGAATTCGACTCCTTGCCAACATCAATCTTTTGCGCGACCTCAAATTTGCCCGTGAGTTGAAAGCCGAGGGGATTGGGCTTTATCGCTCCGAGTTTCCGTTTCTGATTCGATCTGCAGTTCCTTCCGAGGAAGAGCAATTTTTTATCTATCAGCGGCTTTTTGATGAGATGCCTGGAAAAGATATTACCATTCGTACCTTGGATATCGGTGGTGACAAGCTGCTGGCCTATCAAGATCTAAAAGGTGAAGCAAATCCGGAATTGGGATTAAGGGGCATTCGGTTCTCTTTACGCCACAGGGATATATTCCATCAACAGTTACGAGCAATACTACAAGCTGCTACAAGCACAAAAACATTGCGGATCATGTTTCCCTTGATTTCTTCAAAAAGATTATATCCCGTTTTTGATAGGTATCGGGGTTCGAATTTTGAGCGTCTATCCCAAATTTTTGCCGTCTGTTCAAAATATTATTTCAAGTTTAAAGATTTCAGAGGCCGAAGAATACGCCCAAAGACTTTTATCTGAGGCAACTATCCAGGCGGTGCATCGCGCAATTGATGAATTGAACAAAAGATGCATGGCGACATAAGCAAGAATAAAACCATTGTTGGTTGAAGTAAAATTCGAGACCTAAACCTATAACCCAAGTTTAGAGGAAAAAAATGCAAGATCAAAATAACGCGGTTGAATATCGATCAGGAGGCGAAAGCAAGCGCTACAATTTGATGGACGGGGCCACCGGCGAAGGCCTGAAGGTAATCCGGGAACTTGACGAGCAGCGCAAAATTTCAGCCGATTCAAGCATGCCAATGGATGAACGGCTGGAGGCTTATGAAGACATATTCGATTCTGAAGTGGGCGATACCTCACTTGTGCGCGCCCGCAATATTGAAAGAGAAGTGGGTCTGCGCCAGATTTTCCTTAAATTCGAAGGCGGCAACCCGACCGGTACGCAAAAGGATCGGATTGCGTTTGCCCAGGCCATGGATGCCCTGCGGCGGGGTTTTGATGCCATCACGATGGCGACATGCGGAAATTACGGCGTCGCAATGGCGTTGGCCGCCTCCTTCGCCGGTCTGCGATGCCGGATTTGCATTCCCGAAAACTATCATACCAACCGGATAAAAGAAATGACCGAGCTCGGAGCAGAAATTGTTCGGGTTGCTGGGGATTATGAAAAAGCGGTAGCTGTTTCCCAGGAGTTGGCCCAAAAGAACGAGCTTTACGATGCCAACCCGGGTGGAGATAATACCGTTACCCAGTTACGCGCTTATGGGCAAATTTCCCATGAGATTTACGATGAACTGCGGGACGCACCGATGGCCCTTGCAGTCCCGGTCTCAAACGGCACCACGCTTTCCGGTATTTACAGGGGTTTCTTGAGCCTGTATCGGCGCGGCAAAACCTCTCGCATGCCTCGCATCATCGCTGGATCTTCATTCCGCAAAAACCCGATTGTGCAGGCATTTTTAAAAAACATGCCGACCTGTGAAGACCTTAATCCCGCACAAATAAGGGAAACCAGCGTGAATGAGCCGTTGATTAACTGGCACGCCATTGATGGAGATGTTGCCCTGGAAGCGATCCGCCAAACCCATGGCTGGGCGGCCAACGCCTCGGATAAAGCGATGCTCTCCTATTCGAAATTAATTCGTGAGAAAGAAGGTTTGCAGGTTTTGCCGGCCTCGACCGCCGGCTTGATCGCTCTGATGGAACAGCATCAAAAAGAGCCACTGGCAGGTGATCGTTATGTCGTTATGTTAACAGGGAGGAAATCATGAACCCACTGCCGGAGGGAAATGCCATCGTATATTGTGAGGGGGCCTTCAACACCCCTAACGGTAAAACAGCTCATGGTTTGGTCAGGTTCACGAACCGATATCGGGTACTTTCGGTTGTCGATTCGCGCTATGCCGATCAGGATGCCGGTGCTGTATTGGACGGTAAAGCAAACCGAATTCCGATTTTTGGTTCCCTGGAACAGG